>ERZ1370068.9024-contig-7833_pt1 | contig 92223 bp, 142 predicted proteins | sample MGYA00561227_ERZ1370068 | MGnify/ENA primary metagenome ERZ1370068 (study PRJEB38410, sample SAMEA6850437) | metagenome | study: Metagenomic assessment of the ecological functions of the soil: analysis of the soil microbiota associated with the... | reverse complement strand
TACGTGGCTGGTTGCGTTTGTCTCGAGATCATTTGAAATCAGGGGGATCGCCCATGACGGTGACGGCCGTCGGAGGACGGCGTCGACTGTCTTTGGCTCGGCGAAGAGGGCGACTTGTTCCGCGAGACCATCCCGACCGTCGCGTTGATGATCGCAGCCGATCTCGGTCGACGAGGACGAGGATGACGAGGACGACGAGGACGAGTCCGCACGCGACGCAGACGGACCTCGAGGAGGCCGACGAAGGCGAGGTCAAGTCGGCAAGAGTCAAGCGCAAGGCGGGCTGGACGGCATTTCATCTGCGCGACGCGTGTCTCTGCTCGACAATGCCGCTCAATCCACGCTGCCCAATCATCAATGCGCGAATGCATTGACGACCATCACCGCGCCGCCGCCCAGCACCATCGCGTCGAGGATCGCGGTGTGCACATGCAAGGGCAGCCGCGCGGTCAGCGCCTTGGCAACGAAAGCGCCGGGAAATGCCACGCAGCCGATCGAGCAGCGCAATCGCGATCACCTTCTGACGTCTATGGCGCCCTGCGAGCCCGAAGCGTCGCAAACTTGGTCAACCCGATGCCGATGGAGACCGACGGCGTCGGTTGCGACGACGGCGGCGCCTTCCAGCCCCGCCGCCATCAGGAGCGACAGCAGGATGATGCCGGCGCCCACGGTGCCGCCGGCGAGCGGTCCCCAGCCGAAGGACGCAACGCCCAGGCCGCGGGTTCGATAGCGACAGTCCGCGCCGCCGCATCAGCCGGCGCAGCGGGACGCTCGCCATCAGCATTCCGCCGATCACCAACGCAGCGCCTTTGCCGGTGAGCATGGTGTAGCCCCAGGCGCCGAGCGCGCAGGTCGGCACCGCGGCGACCAGCACGATGCAGCGCCCGCCGCCGGTCGATGAGAGGCCAAAACGCCGCCACGCCGACTGGAATTGGTGAACAGCGCCGACAGCGAGAGGATCGGCACGACCGGCTCCAGCGCCCACGATCGGCACCAGCACCAGCGGCATCAGCGCGCCGGTGCCGTAGCCGGCAACCCCGCCGACCACCGAGAGCGACCAGCGCCATCCCCGCGATCAGGGCAGGAGTTCCGGCAAGGAGATGTCGGTGAAGCCAGAGACCAGCGATTCGAGCATCACGGCGATCTTATATCAGCCAGCCCGCGTCCCCCGCTCGCCTTCGTCAGCGACCAGGCGCGATCGCGCGTTGGCAGCGACGGTCGAACCGTAGCCGCTACAGCGATCATGACGACTTTTGTAATGAAACCTGGCAGGCGACACCGCGGTTATCCGTTTAGGGTACAAAGTCGTCTCGGACATCGAATGACATTTTATCGTCGATGCGGACTCGCGGTCGTGCTGTTGCTTTGCAGCAGCGGCTCTGGCAGCCGCGGGGCGATGCGCAATTCCGGGCTTCCGACGATTTCGTCCTGACGGGTGCCCAGGAGGATCTGATCTGGCAGCGGATGGGCCGCGGATACCCGAACGACGACGACGGCGCTCCGTGCGGATGCAAGCCGACGCTGTTCGATCGGTGCCTCCCTCGGTGGCGCTGCACGTGTTGCCTGGCAGCCGTCACCGCGCGAGATCCCGATGCTGCAAACCCTACCGGTACGCGAAGCTGGGCAAGCTGGCTGTTGATCGTCGAATCCCGATGACAGCCGACAGATCGTCGACATCATCAGCCCGTGGAAGATCGTCGACGTCGTCGCGCCCGTAGGCGCGGGCAATACCGCCCCTGCCCGAACTGTCCGATCGACCGTGTCGCCGGCCGCCGCGCGACCGCGCGCGACTCAATCCGCGCTGGGAAGACGCCGCATGGTGAATTCGATGCGATCGCCGGGCAGCACCCGCCGGGATTCGATCTCGGTCATGTAGGCGGCCTTCGGAAAACGGCGGAACATCTCACGCGCTTCTCGCGCGCGGCTTCGCGCGGCAGCGCAAAGGTCTCGCGCCGGAAGGCGTCGCGCGCGCGCACGTGTGCCGGCGAGCGCCTTGGCCGAGCGGCGGGCGACGTCGGCCGGACGACGGCGGTGGTGTTCGGTGACACGCCTCATCCCAGCAATGTAATGCGAAACAGCGCAACGGGCGAGTCGCATCCGGCGCAGCTGCGCTCGGGAACAAAGCCTGCTCGTGTCGACCAGGTGCGTACCAACACAATCGCCGCGCCAGCGGGCAGGCAACGCCGGCATCAGGAGTGGCGCCGGGATGACGACTCGCCGCCGGGATTCATGGCGTCGTCGCGTCCGCGATGGCCGCCAGCGCCGCTCCATCGTCGGGAAAGCCGGCAGCGATCCACGCCTGCTCGGCGGCCGCGAGAGCAGCGCCCAGCGCGGCCCGGCGCTATGCCGCGGCCGACGAAGTCGGCGGACTTGAGCGGGAAAACCGGAGCGCTCCAGCGCGATGGCAAGGTTGCGAGCGAATGCCACTGCGGATCCGCCGCCCTCGAACGAGCGCGTCCAGGCAAGCAGCACGCGATCGGTGTAGCGTTCAGGACCGAGGCGATAGAGCAAGACCCGCCCTTCCTGCTCGCCCCAATGGCTGGAAAGGTGCCACCAGCCATCGGCCATCGAGGCCAGCCGCGCATATTCAGCATTGGCGAGACGCAGGCGTTCGCGCAGGCGCTCGGCGTCTTCGACCACGGACACAGCGAGCGCGCCGAGGCGGCGCACCGGATCCGGCGCGAGCGCCAGCGCGGCCTCGAGCTTGCTCATGTTGGCATGACTGGCGAGCAGCGGCACGCCGCCGAGCACCCGATCGAGCAATCCTGCTTCCGTCATCGCGGCGAGCGCCGGCACCGCGTGCGCGCGCGAGCAGAGCTTGATGCAGCTCGATGCGGACGCGCTCGCGCGACAGCTGGTCGAGGCCGGCGCGCCCGGCGATGCAGGCGGCAACGCCCTGCCGGGTCGAGCGCGCCCTCGCCATAGGCGCGTGGAAGCGAAAGAAGCGCAGGATGCGCAGATAGTCTTCGGCGATGCGCGTGGCGGCATCGCCGATGAAGCGCACATGCGCCGTGCCGCGACGTCGGCGAGCCCGCCGACATAATCGTAGACGGTGCCGTCGCGCGCGAGCGACAGCGCGTTCATGGTGAAGTCGCGGCGCTCGGCGTCGCGTCGTCCAGTCGCGCCCGAACGCCACCTTGGCGTGGCGCCCGAAGGTCTCGACGTCCTCGCGCAGGGTCGTGACCTCGAACGGCGGCCCGTCGAGCGACGACGGTGACGGTGCCGTGCTCGATGCCGGTCGGCACCGCCTTGAAGCCCGCCGCCTCGGCCCGGCGCATCACCTCCTGCGGCAGCGCGGTGGTGGCGATGTCGATGTCGCCAATCGGCTCGGCCAGCAGCGCGTTGCGCACCGCGCCGCCGACCACGCGCGCCTCCTCGCCGTCGCCGTCGAGCACGGCGAGCAGATCGCTGAGCGGCGCCTCGCTGCAGCCACGCGGCATCGAGGCGGCGTCACGATCTCGTCACTTGGTTTCACCCCGGCACGAACTTGCCGTCCTCGATCATGGGCCGGAACATAGGTCGAGCCCGGCGGCGCGCCGCCCCACGTGCGCGAGCACGATGAAGCTGCCGATCATCAGCACGAGCGCCGCAATCAGCAGCCAGGCGAGGCGCGGCAGCGGTCCAGGACTCCGGATGCAGCACGCCGCCTCGCGTCGCCCACAGGAAGATGGCGTAGACGACGAACGGCGCCAGGAACAGCGCGATTTCGGTGAGGACCGGGCGGATCATGGCAAGCCGAGTGCGTTCGGGTCATCATCCGTGCTCGCGGTGCGATGCCGCAGACGCATAACCTCATCATACGCGCAAGCGGACGCTGCCAGTAATCCGCGACATTCGTGCAGGGCATCCGGCGTCATCGAATGCATGATCGCTGGATGCTCAACCGCATGGCATCAGCATCAGCCTCGATAGATCCGTTCGTACAGATTGCGCAGGATACCCGCGGTCACGCCCCAGATGTAGCGCTCGCCGAACGGCATGGCGTAGTAGCTGCCGCTCGATGCCCTTCCAGTCGCGGCTGTTGCAGCTGCGTGGTTCGCGTGCGTCCATCAGGAAGGCGAGCGGCACCTCGAAGGCATCGGCGACCTCGCCGCGCATTGAGCGCGAGCTCGTAGTCGGGATCGACGCGCGCCACCGTCGGCAGGATGCGGTAGCCGGAGAAGGTGAGATAGAGGTCGAGATAGCCGATCGGCTCGATCAGCGCCGGCGCAAGCCCGATCTCCTCGTCGCGCCTCGCGCAACGCGGCGGCGGCCGGCGTCGCGTCGTCGCGGATCGATCTTGCCGCCGGGAAACGCGATCTGCCCGGGATGGCTCGGCAGCTCCGGTGCGCAGCGTGAGCAGCACGGTCGGCTCGGGCCGGTCGACCACCGGAACGAGCACGGCGGCCGGACGCGTCGCCTTGACGCCGGCGCGCTCCCAGAGCGCCGGATCGAGATCGAGATCGCCGCGCGTGGCCGGCGCCGATGTGATCGGTCGAGCGCCGCCGGCACGTCGAGGGTGAGCCGCGCGCGCGCGCGCGCGAAGAAGTCGTGCGCCGGTCTCGCCGCGTCGGCAGCGCCACGTCCATCAAGCAAGTCCCTTCAGGCTCGTCGGCCGGCGCCATCGCGAAGAACTCGCCGCGCCGACGCGACGCCGAACATGCGCTCGCCCGTCGACGTCGCGCTCCTCGCCGAGCTCGACCAGATCGTAGAACAAGGCGCGCGTCACCTTCGCCCAGAGGTCGCGCCGCACATGCAGATAGGGCTTGAGCCCGCCGGTCTCCGGCTCCGGCTCGAAGCGCAGCGCGTGCTCCGGCCCGCAGGCGACCCAGTCGTCGACATTGGTGCGAAACTGCAGCGTCTGGCCGCGATCGCCCTGCTCGACCTTCAGCTCGACCGCGAGGAACGGCGCGTCGTCGACGACGATGCCGCATTTCTCGACCGGCGTGACGAGGAAGTACTTGTCCCCTTCGCGCTTGAGCACGGAGGCGAACAGCTTCACCAGCGCCGGCCGGCCGATCGGCGTCTTGAGATAGAACCAGGTGCCGTCGGCGGCGATGCGCATGTCGAGGTCGCCGCAGAACGGCGGGTTCCACAGGTGCACCGGCGGCGGCCCCTTGCGCGACGCCTCGCGCGCGACGCCCGCGATGGCGTCCAGGCCGTGCCGCGTCTCGGTCTCCTGCGCCATGGTCGCGATATGTCCTCGGGAATGATCGCGCGGCAAGTATAACATTTCGGCTGCGCCGCCAGCGACCTCGCACGCGCATGGCGTCGGAACATCCGTCAAATCTCGATGCGGAAGCCCACCTCGGACAGGCCCTCAGCGGGGATCTTGAAGAAGTCAGGTGCGCGGCTCGCGATGCGCGTGAGGAATGCGAAGACCGCGAACGGAACCGCCGCCATCGCCGAATCCTTTGCGCGGCGGGCGACGATTTCATGCGCGATGTAGTAATGCACATGCTCCAGATCGGCGGTCGAAACCCAGCATCTGGCAATTCTTGAGCGTCAACGGGAATGTCCGGCGTCTGCATGAAGCCGAGCCGGACGTGGACGTGATAGATGCCGTGGCCGAGGCGTTCGATCGCAGTGGCGCTCGCCGAACGGAACGCGCGGCCGCCGGTCCGAGATAAAGGTCATCAGCACCAAGGTCTTGTGCATCACGCTGTTGTGCTTGATGTGATGCAGCAGCACGGGCGAGGCGCCGTGCGCCACCTTCGTCAGCCACACGCCCATGCCCGGCGGCCGCGCCACGACCATGTTGTCGATATTGTCGATGAACTGTTCGGAGCGGCATCGACATCTCCTGCAGGCGCTGGCGCACCGAGCGACGACCCGCGCTGCCAGCACAGCATCAATGCCGACCATGGCGCCGCCGACGGTGATCGGAAACCAGCCGCCCTCGACGATCTTGAGCGAGTTGGAAGCGAGAAAGATCGCATCGACGGCGCCGAAGACCGACGATGATGAGGATCGCGAAGGCGGGCGGCCACTTCCAGCGGTGATGGCGACGCGATAGAGCAGGATCGTCGTGATCAGCATGGTGCCGGAGACCGCGATGCCGTAGGCGCCGGCCAGATTCTCCGAAGTCTTGAACAGGACGACCACCAGCAGCGTGCCGGCCATCAGCAGCCAATTGGCCGTCGGCACGTAGATCTGACCGGCTTCGTCGCTCGATGTCGGCACGATCCGCATGCGCGGGCAAAGCCCCATCTGCATCGCCTGCCGGCGTCAGCGAGAAGACGCCGGAGATCAGCGCCTGCGAGGCGATGATGGTGGCGAGCGCCGCCAATCCGACCAGCGGGATCAGCGCCCAGTGCGGCGCCAGTTTGTAGAACGGACTGTCGACCGCCGTGCGGATCGGCGAGAACCAGCGCGCCCTGGCCGAAATAGTTCAGCAGCAGCGCCGGCAGGACCAGGCCGAACCAGGCGCAGCGGATCGGCCGTGGGCCGACATGGCCCATGTCGGCGTAAAGCGCCTCCGCCGCCGGTCAGCGCGAGGAACACACGCCGCCCATGACCGCGAAGGCGATGACCGGGTTCGCAGCGACGAAGCGCACCGCCTCGACCGGACTGAGCGCTTGCAGGATCTCCGGCGCTGGCCCAGATATTGATGAATCCCGAGCAAGCCGATGACGACGAACCAGACGACCATGACCGGGCCGAACAGCCGGCCGATAGTCTGCGGTCCCGCGCCGCTGAATCACGAACAAGCCGATCAGGATCGCGAGCGTGAACGGCAGGATGAATTTGTCGAACGCCGGCGTGATCGAGCTTGAGGCCCTCCATCGCCGAAAGCACCGAGATCGCCGGGGTGATGACGCCGTCGCCGTAGAGCAGCGCCGCGCCCACGATGCCGAGCAGGACCAGAATCGGAATCCGGGCGCCGTTGGCGACGCGGTCGGACGCGACCAGCGACAGCAGCGCCAGGATGCCGCCTTCGCCATCGTTGTCGGCGCGCAGAACGAAGACGACGTATTTGAGCGAGACCATCGCCATCAGCGCCCAGAAGATCAGCGACACCATCCCGAGGACGTCGGCGGCGGTCGGCGGGGCATGGCCGGTGGCGCTCAGGGCGACGGAAAAGGTGTAGAGCGGGCTCGTGCCGATATCGCCGAACACCACGCCGAGCGCGGTGAGCGCGAGGAACCAGCCGCTCCCTTTATGGGGACCGTTGGCCGGCGCTAGACCGCTCGGCGGCTAGCAGGGCTGTTCACGGCGCCTGCGAATGGAAGCATCCATGACGGTATCATTCCGCCGAAAGGCCGAAGACCCCGGAGGCGTGGGCCTTGGTGCCCTGCAAGATTCAGGTTACCGACCCGCGCAGGCGTCATGGCCGGTGGAGAAAGGTTCCCGTTGTGACTTTGTCCTTGATTGCAGCCCTTGCGCCAGACCGGATGAGTCGCGACTTCACAATGAATTCAAGGCTCTCGCGCCCTCGCTTCGCCATGGTTTGCCTGGAACTTGTGCGGGTGACCGGCTGTTTCCCCCGCGATCGTGATCGCAAGCGAACTTATCCACTGCCGCCCAAAGGCCTGGGGCTGGACCGGAAAAGCTCAAGAATTCAAGCGTTCACAGCGCCTTTCGGCGCGGATCGGTCGTCGGGGCGACCGTGGCAGGCCTGACCCGGAGGCGGGATCGCACCCGGTGGAAAAGAGCGTAATCTCCAGGCAGTTTGGGTGGATTCGGACGCGCCGAGCCACCCCGCACGTGTGACTATTTGGCCCGAATGTTGCACGTTTTTGGTCAACCCGGTCGGCCTGGATTGGCGATCCGGACCCTGACACAGCCCGGATAACAGCCGGATAACAAGGAGCTGATGTCATGGCGGTAGCCACCGAAGGGCTGGAAAAGCTCGAAGACATGATCGTGCGCCAGGCGGAGGCGACCGGCGCGCAGGTCGCCGCCGCCAAGGCCGCGATCGGCAACGTGATCTTCGGGCAGGAACGGGTGGTCGAGCAGGCGCTCATCACCGTGCTCTGCGGCGGCCACGCGCTGCTGATCGGCCTGCCCGGGCCTCGCCAAGACCAAGCTGGTCGAGACCATGGGCATCGTGCTCGGGCTCGACGCGCGCCGCATCCAGTTCACGCCCGACCTGATGCCGTCCGACATCGTCGGCAGCGAGGTGCTGGAGGAAGGCGCCGGCGGCAAGCGCAGCTTCCGCTTCATCCCGGGCCCGATCTTCGGCCAGCTGCTGATGGCCGACGAGATCAACCGCGCAAGCCCGCGCACCCAGTCGGCGCTGCTGCAGGCGATGCAGGAGCACCACGTGACGGTCGCCGGCAACCGCCACGACGTGCCGCGCCCGTTCCACGTGCTCGCGACGCAGAACCCGATCGAGCAGGAAGGCACCTATCCGCTGCCGGAAGCGCAGCTCGACCGCTTCCTGATGCAGATCGACGTCGACTATCCGGATCACGAGGCCGAGCGCAAGATCGTGTTCGACACCACCGGCACGGAAGAGAGCAAGCCGAAGCCGACCATGACCGCCGACGAGCTGCATGGCGGCGCAGCGCCTGGTGCGCCGCCTGCCGGTCGGCGAATCGGTGGTCGAGGCGATCCTCACGCTGGTGCGCTCGGCGCGTCCCGGCCCCGAGGCCGGCGAGATCGGCAAGCTGATCTCCTGGGGACCGAGCCCGCGCGCCAGCCAGGCGCTGATGCTGGTGGCGCGCGCCCGCGCGCTCGATCGACGGCCGGCTCTCGCCCTCGATCGACGACGTGCTCGAAATGGCCGAGCCGATCCTCAAGCACCGCATGGCGCTCACCTTCGCCGCGCGCGCCGACGGCGAGAGCATCGAAGGCGTCATCGGCAAGCTCAAGAGCGCGCATCGGATAGTCGGATGGCGGCGCAAGCGACGCGCGGACAAGAACGAGATCAGGGCGACGCAGCACGCGAGCGGCGCAGCGCGCGCGCTGGCGGAAACCATGCCGCGCCTGATCCTCGAGGCGCGCCGCATCGCCGCCACCGTCATCCACGGGCTGCACGGCCGCAAGCGCGCCGGGCCGGGCGAGAATTTCTGGCAGTACCGCCGCTTCCTGTCGGGCGAGCCGGCGCGCCGCGTCGACTGGCGCCGCTCGCGCGCGCGACGAGCATCTCTACGTGCGCGAGCAGGAATGGGAGGCCGCGCACACGGTGTGGCTGTGGCCCGACCGCTCGCCGTCGATGGTGTTCACGTCGCACGCTGGCGCAGGAGTCCAAGCTCGACCGCTGCGCTGGTCGTCGCCTTCGCGCTCGCCGAGATGCTGGTGCAGGCCGGCGAGCGCGTCGGCGTGCCCGGCCTGATGCGGCCGACCGGCAGCCGCAACGTGCTCGACAAGCTGGCGAACGCGATCGTGCATGACGTGACCGAGCGGCCGAGCCTGCCGCCGTCCTTCGCGCCCTCCGCGCTTGCCGAGATCGTGGTGGTCTCGGATTTCTGGAGTCCCGATGGCGGAGGTCCGCGCGACCCTTGCGCAGCTCTCGGCCACCGGCGCGCATGGCCACACCGTGCAGATCGTCGATCCGGCGGAAGAGACCTTTCCCTATTCCGGCCGCGTCGAGTTCATCGAGCCGGAAGGCGGCGGCTCCATCACCGCCGGCCGCGCCGAAGCCTGGAAGGCGGAGTACGACACGCGTGTCGCGCGCCACCGCGCCGAGATCAGGGCCGAGACCGACAAGCTCGGCTGGAGCTTCACCATCCACCGCACCGACCGGCCCGGCGACCGAGCTGCTGCTGGCGCTGCACGCGCCGCATGGGCGCGCCGCCGCCGGGCGCGGTGACGCGGCAGCGGCCGCATGACGCGCGCGTCGCGGCCGATCGCCGGGAGCGCACGCATGATGCCGTGGCTCCCGCTCGGCTTCGCGCAGCCGCTGGTGCTGCTCGGGCTGCTGAGCCTGCCGGTGCTGTGGTGGCTGCTGCGGCTCATTCCGCCGCAGCCGCGCCGCATCGCATTTCCGCCGACGCGGCTGCTGTTCGACATCACGCCCAAGGAGGAGACGCCGCAACGCACGCCGTGGTGGCTCACGCTGCTGCGTCTGACGCTCGCCGCGCTCGTCATCATCGCCGCCGCCGGTCCGCTGTGGAATCCGCCGGTCGCGACCGCGACCGCCAAGGCGCCGCTCGCGCTCCTGATCGACGACGGCTTTCCGGCCGCGGGCACCTGGGACGCGCGCATGCGCACCGCCGAGGACCTGATCGCGCGCGCGGAAGCCGACAATCGCGGCGTCGCGCTCATCCCGCTATCGGAGCCGACGCGCGACATTTCGTTCGAGACGCCGGCCGCGGCGCGCGTGCGGATCAAGCAGATCAAGCCGAAGCCCCACGCGGTCGAGCGCGCCGACGCGCTGCCGCGCGCTCGGCCGCTTCCTCGGCCGCCACGCCCGACGTCGAGTTGGTCTGGCTCACCGACGGCGTCGATCTCGGCGGCGGCGGCGAATTCGTCGCGGCGCTGGGACGGCTGGTCGGAGCAACGGCCCGATCGACCGTGGTCGAGGGCGGCATCGCGCGGCGCGCGCGCGCTCGCGGCGCCGACAACGCCGCCGGCGCGCTCACCGTCAAGGTCCTGCGCGCGACCGGCCGGCGCGACCGAGACCGGCACCGTGCGCGCGCTCGACCTCAAGGGCCTGCCGCTCGGCGATGCCGCTCTTCGCCTTCAAGGACGGCGAGCGCGAGACCGAAGCCGAGCTCGACGCTGCCGGTCGAGATCCGCAACGACATCGCGCGGCTCGAGATCGCCGCCGAGCGCTCGGCCGGCGCGGTGGCGCTGCTCGACAAGCGCTGGCGCCGGCGCTCGATCGGCGTGATCACCGGCTCGACCGCCGACACCGCGCAGCCGCTGCTCGCCTCGACCTATTATCTCACGCGCGCGCTCGGGCCGTTCGCCGACGTGCGGCTCGCCGACACGCGGCTCGCCGGCGCAGGCGGTGAGCCAGTTCATCGAGCAGCGCCTGCCGATGCTGATCCTCGCCGATGTCGGCAATGTCGCGGAGGCGCGCGAGCAGCTCACGCGCTGGATCGAGGACGGCGGCGTGCTGGTGCGCTTCGCCGGCCCGCGGCTCGCCGCCGCCGACGACGATCTGGTGCCGGTGAAGCTGCGCCGCGGCGGGCGCGTTCTCGGCGGCAGCCTGTCGCTGGGAGCAGCCGCAGCAGCTCGCCGCCTTCGCGCGCGAAAGCCCGTTCTTCGGCATGACGGTGCCGACCGACGTGACGGTGAGCCGCCAGGTGCTGGCCGAGCCCGACGCGACACTGACCGAGCGCACCTGGGCGACGCTCGCCGACGGCACGCCGCTGGTCACCGCCGCAGCGCCGCGGCAAGGGCCTGATCGTCTTGTTCCACGTCACCGCCGATACGCGCTGGTCAGACCTGCCGCTATCGGGCACATTCGTCGAAATGCTCAAGCGCATCGTCGTCGCTCGCCGGTTCGGTCGACGGCGGCCGACGGCAATGCCGCAGGCGGACGCGCGCGCGCGCGAGGTGTTGCCGCCGACCCGCGTTCTCGACGGCTTCGGCGTATTCGGCCCGCCGCCGCCGACCGCGCGGCCGGTGCCGGCGGCTTCGCCGGCCGCGCCACCGCCGATCATCCGCCCGGCTTCTACGGACCGCCGGAAGGATTGCTGGCGGTGAACGCGCTTGCGCCCGCCGACCGGCTTGCGCCGCTCGACGTATCCGCGCTCAATGCGCGCCGGGAGGCCTATCAGAATGAGCGAACCGCGAAGATCTGCGCGGGCCGATCTCTGCTCGCCGCGCTCGCGCTGCTGGCGCTCGACGCGATTGGTCGTGTTCCTGCTCGCCGGCGGGATGCGGCAGCTCCTGCGCCGGCCGCCGCCGCGGCGGCAACGCGCGCTCGCCATCGCGATCCTCGTGCAGCGTGCGCCTGCTCGATCGCCGCACGCGCGTTCGCGCAGAGCAACGACGAGCAGGCGCTTGCAAGTCGACGCTCGAGACGCGGCTCGCCTACGTCATCACCGGCGACGCCGAGGTCGACCGGATCAGCAAGGCCGGGCTGCAGGGCCTCACCTTGTTCCTGGCGCAGCGCACCGCGCTCGAAGCCGGCGAGCCGGTCGGGCTCGATCCCGCGCGCGACGAGCTTGCCTTCTATCCGCTGATCTACTGGCCGATCGTGCCGAGCGCGCCGAAGCCGTCGCGCGAGGCGCTCGAACATATCGACGCCTACATGAAGCAGGGCGGCACGGTGCTGTTCGACACCCGCGACGCGGTCGAGGCGCCGCCCGGGCGCCGGCGGCGACACCCGCGGCCCGGCATGCTGGCGTTGCGCGCCATTCTCTCCTCGCTCGACATTCCCGAGCTCGAGCCGGTGCCGCGCGACCACGTGCTGACCAAGACGTTCTATCTGCTGAAGGACTTTCCCGGCCGCTTCAGCTCCGGCCAGCTCTGGGTCGAGGCGCTGCCGGCCGCCGAACGAGGACGAGCCGGCGAGCCGCCCGGCGCGCGCCGGCGACGGCGTGTCGTCGATCATCATCACCTCGAACGATTTCGCCGGCGCCTGGGCGATGCGCCAGGACGGCCAGGCCATGCTGCCGCTCGTGTCCGGCGAGCCGCGCCAGCGCGAATTCGCCTTCCGCGCCGGCGTCAACATCGTGATGTACACGCTCACCGGCAACTACAAGGCCGACCAGGTCCACGTTCCGGCGCTGCTCGAACGGCTGGGACAGTAAGGGGCCTCATGGTCGAGACGCGCCTTCGCAGACGCTCGTCAGATGAGGAGACGTTGATCCTCATGCTGAGGAGCGTCGCGCAGCGACGCATCTCGAACCATGGGGCCGCGATGATGACGATTGAGGAAGAAGCTTGAACCTCGGTATTTCATTTCTCGCCGCTCGTTCCCGCCTATGTCGTCTGGGCGGCGGTCGTCGTTGCCTTCGCGATCTCGCTGCTGATCGTGCTCGGCGCGCAGCCGCGGCGCGCTGGTGCGCACCATCGCGCTCGCGCTGTTCGTGCTGGCGCTCGCCAACCCGTCGATCACGCGCGAGGACCGCGACCCGCTGACCTCGGTCGCCGTCGTCGTCGTCGACAAGAGCCCGAGCCAGGAATTCGGCGACCGTCACGCAGCAGACCGAGGCGGTGCGCGCGCAGCTCGCCGAGCGGCTCGGACGCATGCCGGGCATCGAGGTGCGCTTCGTCGAGGCCGGCCAGGCGGACGGCGAGACCGACGGCACGCGGCTGTTCACGGCGCTGTCCGCGGCGCTCTCCGACGTGCCGCACGACCGCGTGGCCGGCGCGATCCTCATCACCGACGGGCGCGTGCACGACGTCCCGGCCGACGCCGCGGCGCTCGGCTTTCGCCGCGCCGGTGCATGCGCTGATCACCGGCCACAAGAACGAGCGCGACCGCCGCGTCGTGCTGATCGACCGCGCCGCGCTTCGGCATCGTCGGGCAGATCGCAGACCATCACGCTTCCGCGTCGAGGACCAGGGCGCGCCGCCCGGCACCGGCGCAGGTGACGGTGCGCCGCGACGGCGAAACGATCGAGAACCGCAACGTCCGCGTCGGCGCAGCAGCGTCAGCGTCAGCGTGCAGATCCCGCATGCCGGGCCGAACATCGTCGAGATCGAGGCCTCGCCGCTCGACGAGCGAGCTCACCGCGCGTCAACAACCGCGCGGTCGTCTCGATCGACGGCGTGCGCGACAAGCTGCGCGTGCTGCTGGTCTCCGGCGAGCCGCATGCCGGCGAGCGCACCTGGCGCAACCTGCTCAAGTCCGACGCCAGCGTCGACCTCGTGCATTTCACCATCCTGCGCCCGCCGGAGAAGCAGGACGGCACGCCGATCAACGAGCTCTCGCTGATCGCGTTCCCGACCCGCGAGCTGTTCCAGCAGAAGATCAACGAGTTCCAGCTCATCATCTTCGACCGCTACGCGCGCCAGGGCGTGCTGCCGATCATCTATTTCGACAACATCGCGCGCTACGTGCGCCAGGGCGGCGCGGTGCTGGTCGCGGCCGGCCCCGACTACGCCAGCCCGACCAGCATCTGGCGCACGCCGCTCGACGTCATCCTGCCGGCCGAGCCGAGCGGCCGGACGACCGACGGCGCGTTCCGCGCCCAGCTCACCGATCTCGGCAAGCGCCATCCGGTGACGCGCGGCCTCGAAGGCGCCGACGCAGACCCGCCGCACTGGAGCCGCTGGTTCCGCCTGGTCGACACCCGCGCCGCCAAGGGCACCGCCGTGATGCAGGGCCCGGACAACAAGCCGCTGCTGCTGCTCTCGCGCGAGGGCGAAGGCCGCGTCGCGCTGCTGCTCTCCGACCACATCTGGCTGTGGGCGCGCGGCTACGAGGGCGGCGGGCCGCACATCGACCTGCTGCGGCGGCTGTCGCACTGGCTGATGAAGCAGCCCGATCTCGAAGAGGAGGCGCTGCGGCTGATGGTGCGCGGGCGCGACCTCACCGTGCAGCGCCAGACCATGGCCGACACCGTCGACGAGGTGACGCTGACGACGCCGTCGGGCAAGACCCGCACGCTCGACGCTCGACGCCGGCCGAGCCCGGCGTCTGGCGCATCGACCATCGAGGCGAACGAGCTTGGGCTGTGGCGCGCCACCGACGGCACGCTCAACGCGCTCGCCAATGTCGGCCCGGCCAATCCGCGCGAATTCACCGAGGTGACCTCGACCACCGAGGTGCTCGGCGCCGCTCGCCAGTGCCACCGGCGGCGACGTCGTGCGGGTCGAGGACGGCAGCGGCGTGCACGCTGCCGCGCATCGTCGCCGTGCGCTCGAGCGACACCTATCAACGGCGACGACTGGATCGGACTCAAGATGCGCGAAGCCAGCGTGGTGCGCGGCATCGGCGTGCTGCCGGTGTTCGCCGGACTGATCGGGCTCCTGCTCCTCGATCGGCAGTCTCGCCGCGACCTGGATGCGCGAAGGCCGCTGACCCAGGCTTTCCCTCGAAGAAGCTGGATGCACGCCGCATCGGTTGCGGCGGCGCGTCGATGCGCGCCTCGCCGACTGAGGACTTTTTGCAACACGCGAGATGAATCGACGATTGACCGATCGATGAATCGGCATCGGCCGATTGCCGCAATGTTACATTGTTACTAATGTCGCCAGCATCGGCTGGCAGGAATAGGTCTGCTGACCGATGTGAGACGCGCCAAGCGCGACGACGATGGACTGGTTCCGGTCACGGTCGAGATGGGGTTCGTATCTGGCGCTGTTTGCGCTCGCGTTCCAGCTCGCGCTCACGTTCGGGCATGTGCATCTCGACCGCTTCGCGCCGATATCGGCAGATAAGTTCACGGTCGCCAGCGCAGATGCGTCGATGCCGACGCACGTAACGCGCCCGCCGATCCGGCAGGCCGAGCACGATCGCGCGGACCACCGCTGCCCGATCTGTACCCTGATCCATCTCGCCGGCGCGTTAGTCCTTGCCGAGCCGCCGTCCTTGCCGCTGCCGGACTGTCTTCGGCCGCTTGCGGACCGAGACGGCCGCTCGCGTTCGACTTCTCCGAACCCCAACGCGCGTTCTTTGCGGCGCGCGCACCTCCCACTGCCTGACATCGATCTGGTGCCGGCACGCCCTCGCGCGAGCGACGGCCGCGCCGACACCCCGCGCGGCGTCGCTTCGCCGTGATGCATTGATGTTGAGGTGGACGGGGTTGTTTCCCGTCGGGGATTGGGGGCGTCATGTCTATCTCGTACCAGGCGTTTGCTTCTTCTGAGCAGTTCAGCGCTCGTCGCTGCTTTGTTTCGCCGGTGCTGCCGTCGTCGCAGACACCGCCAACTCCGTCCGACACGCCTCCACCACGACCAGCCCGCCGGCGTCGGAAGCGCCTGCTTCACCGAGGCCGCAAGCCGCGCCGGAAGCGCCGCAGGCAGCACCGCAAACCGCACCGAGCGTCTCTATTCCCACCGTCACGGTCACGGCGCCCCCGCGCCCGCAGCGCACGGCACGGCAAGGCCGGCTGCGCCCGCTCGGGTCACGACACCGCCCCCCACCGACGCCCACGCCGACGGCAACCGCCGAGCGCGACCACCGCGGGCAACCGGCTGCGACGTCGCCGTTCAACCAGCCGCCTGCGTCATTGAGCACCATCACCAGCAGCCAGATTCAGGCGAGCCCGGCCCAGAGCTTCGGCAACCTGTTCTTCACGCTGCCCGGCGCCACGTCAGCCGGTCTTGCGCCGGGCGCGTCGCGCCCGGTGCTGCGCGGGCTCGACGATTTCCGCGTCCGCGTGCAGGAGAACGGCATCGGCTCGATGGACGTCTCCGACCTCGGCCAGGATCACGGCGTGCCGATCGATCCGCTCTCGATCCAGAAGATCGAGATCTTCCGCGGTCCGGAGGCGCTGCGCTACGGCTCGCAGGCGGTCGGCGGCGTCGTCGAGGCCACCAACAACCGCATTCCGCTTCGCGGCGCCGGTGGGCGGCTGGCAAGCCCAGATCCTGGGCGCCACGACCACGGTCGACCGCGGTCTCGAAGGCGGCGCCTTGTTCGACGCCGGCACGCGCGATTTCGCCATGCACGCCGACTTCTACGGCCGCCATGCCAGCGACTATTTCGTCCCGAGCTATCCCTATCTTTTCCCGACCGACCCCGCGCCGTCGTTCAACGGCAAGCAGCCGAACTCCGGCCTGCATTCCGAGGGACAGGCGGTGGGCGGCTCGTACCTGTTCGACGGCGGCTATGTCGGCGCCGCGATCTCGCGCTTCACCAGCGTCTATCGCATTCCCACGCTCGATGGCGCGCAGACCAACACCCGCATCGACATGGCAGCAGACCAAGATCACCAGCAAGGGCGAGTTTCGTCCGCAATCGTCCGCCATCGACGTCGTGCGCTTCTGGCTCGGCGCGGTCGAATACCAGCACGACGAGTTGGGATTTGACGACGCCGGCCTCGATGGCGTCGCGCGCGACCTTCAACAACCACGCCCAGGAGGCCAAGGCCGAAGTCAAGTTCATGCCGATGGCCACGCCGTTCGGCGCCCTGATCAGCTCGCATCGGCACGCAGTTCGACCACCAGCAGATCGACACCGCGGGCGATGCCGGCAGCCTGCTCGGCTCCGCGCGGACCAACCGGGGCGCGGCCTATTTCTACAACGAGTTCTGGCTGACCGACACGCTGCGCACGCTGCTGGCCGGCCGCATCGAGACGGTTCGTCTCGACGGGACGGCCGGCATCTTTCCGTCGACCCTGCTGCCGCCGCCGGACAATCCCGACCTGCTGCTGCAATCGCTCGGCTTCATGCCCAAGAGCATCAGCTTCAGCGTGCTCAAGGACCTGCCGTCATGGATGGTCGCCAGCGCGACGGTGCAGCGCATCGAGCGGGCGCCCACCGCGCTCGAGCTGTTCGCCCATGGCGCTCATGACGCACCCGGCACGTTCGAGATCGGCAATCCGGGCCTGAAGATCGAGACCGCCAACACCGCCGAGATCGGCCTCAAGCGCATCGACGGCGCGTTCCGCTTCGACGCCAAGGTCTACTACACGCAAGTACGACAACTTCATCTTCCGGCAGGCCACCGGCATTCTGTGCGGCGCGGAGTTCGCGACCTGCGGCACCGGCACCGAGTTCATCCAGACCGTCTATGCCCAGCGCGACGCCATCTTCCGCGGCGGCGAGATGGCCTGGCAGTGGGACCTGCTCCCGGTGGCGACCGGCATCTTCGGCGTCGACGGCCAGTACGACTTCGTGCGCGCCACGTTCACCGACGGCAGCAACGTCCCGCGCATGCCGCCGATGCGCGTCGGCGGCGGCACCTATTGGCGCAACGACAACTGGTTCGTGCGCATGGGCCTGTTGCACGCGTTCGGCGCAGAGCGACCTCGGCCAGTTAACGACACGCCGACCGCCGGCTACAACCTGCTCAAGATGGAGATCAGCAACAAGCAGTACTGGAGAGATTCGCCGTGGGGCGCGGCCGAGATCACGACCGGCCTCGTCGGCGACAACCTGCTCGACGTCGATGTGCGCAACTCCGTGCAGTTCCACAAGGACGAAATCCTGATGCCGGGGCGCAGCATCAAGTTCTTCATGAACGCCAAGTTCGGCGGCGTGCCGCCGGTCAACAAGGCGGGCTATTACAAGGCGCCGACCGGATCTCGGTGGGCCGATCTTCAAGGCGCCGATCCGCTCGGCATGGACCTGGGCCGGCTTCTATGTCGGCGGCACCATCGGCTACGGCTGGGGCAAGTCCAACACCGACACGGCGTTCAGCGATCCCGTCAGCGCGGGCCAGCTGTTCGCCACCAGCGAGTCCCGCAAGCTCGAGGGCGCCATCGGCGGTGCGCAAGGCGGCTACAACTGGGTTGCCGGCAACATCCTGGCCGGCGTGGAAGCGGATCTGAACTATTCCGGCCAGCGCGCACGAATGCGAGCCAGCTGCCCCGGCGAAGTCTGCAATCCGGCGCTTGTCGGCGTTGTCGGCGACCCGTCGGTGCTGGCGATCTCCGAGCAAGGCCAGAAATTGGAGTGGTTCGCGACGTTGCGCGGGCGACTAGGTGCAACGGTTACACCCGATGCGCTTGCTTATGTGACCGGCGGTCTCGCGGTGGGCGAGGTCATGACCGCCGGCACCGTGTTCGGTTTCGACGGCGACGGCAATCCCGTCAACACCATCGTCAGCAGCCACAACACCAAGGCGGGCTGGACGGTCGGCGGCGGCATCGAGGCCCGCCTCGGCCGGCAATTGGACCGCCAAGCTCGAATATCTGTACCTCGATCTCGGATCGGTCTCGACGGTGCCGACGCCCGCGGCGAATGCGACCGTGGCGGTCGCCTTCAATTCCCGCGTCACCGACAACATCGTGCGCGCGGGCATCAACTACAAGTTCGATCCGAACGAGATCTGGGCAAACTACTGAGCGCGAAGAAATCCAGCCGACGCTCAAGGAGACTCTGATGACGAAAACCCTCACCGCTTTAGTCGCGGCCGCGACGTTGGCGATTGCGACCGCAGCCGTGCCGACCGCCGCGGATGCGCGTTGTCCCGGCTGCGTCGGCGAACCGCCACCCTATGCGCCCCCGGCTATGTGTACTATCCCGCCTATGGGCAGCAGCTGCCAGGGCCGAACTGCTATTGGTTCCGCATGCCGGTCTACGACGCTTACGGCAACATGGTCAGCTGGCGCGGGCGTCCAGTGGCGTTCTGCTCCTGGTTAGCCGGGTTTCGTCCTGGCCTCCGGCGCTGTGACGTTTTGCCAATGGCGAAGCTGCCACAATCAACGGACCCACTACCGAGCCCGATATCACGTGCGGTGAATTCTTGGTCGCGGCTCTCACTCCACCGGTGGTGGCTCACGTTGCGCCGCCGATGCTACTCGCGCAGGAATGGAGCCATGGCCTCGAAGGTCGTGCCGGGAAACTCCTCGTGCACGGAGAGCTTTCCGCGCGGCAGCGCAACGCTGCGGATGCCTGAAACAGCGGCGAGCGCCTCCATTTCCGCGCGCGACCTCGGCGGCGTCTCGGCCCCGTAGAGCAACAGGGTCGGAACGCGCGTGCGCCGCCCAAGCGCGAGCAACTCGTCACGGCTGTCGAGCGGATCGAGACGGCCGGTGACGAAGCGCACGGAAGCAAATCGCGCTCCCGGCGCGCGAACGACGTCGAGCTTATGGCGCAACCGCTCGCCTGTCAGAAACGCCGGTTCGGTATAGACGTGGCCAGCCGCCATGTGGCGCATCATGAACTGGTTGACGTTGAGCCGATAGACCAGCGGACCAATGCCGGGAAGATCAACGAGGCGGCAGAGCCGGTCGAGGAACGGAGGGCGCCGATCCAGCATGGTCGGCAGCGGCCCTCGCCACGTGGGAGCGATCAGGACCAGCCGCGCCGCGGCTGGCGGTGCGCTTGCGGCATATTTGAGGACATAGCTCGCGGCGTGACCGGCTGAGATGATCGCGTACGGATGCGGCACCACCGAGGTCAAGACAAACTCCAGGAAGGCCGAATAGGCATCGGGGTCCAGTCGACTCGCGGCCGCGCGCGAGCGCCAAAGCCGGGCCAGTCCACGCACAAGGTCGAATATTGCCGAGCCAGAAGCTCCGCCAGCGGGCGCATCTCATGGCGCGTGGAGATCGAGCTCAACGCCGGCAGAAGGAGCAGCGGCGGTCCCGTTCCGCTCGAGACGGCATCCAGGCGAATGTTCGCGCCGCGCCAGTTCCAATCCAGTGTAGATGTCGGCATGCCTGTCGGTCCGCTAGATCCTGGCACAGCGAATTGAGCGAACGCGCGCTTCGATCGTACCCCTCGAAACCAGGTTGGTTACGACTGCCGGTCACTTGCCCATGATGTTCTCGGCCGCGGTCATCAAGCTCATTTCCGGATTCTGTCCGCAATAGGCCGCGAGCCTCTCGGCCTTGGCCTTCATCTTGTCGAAATCGACGACGGCCGGGATCCTCTTCGTCGGTCAAATAACCGTCGAGCCACATCGTAACGGCGTTGACCGTTTCTTTCGGCAATTCGATGAACTGCTTGCATTTGAGAGTCGAGAGATCCACGAGCTGCGCGTGACCTGGCTGTGCGGCCAGCGAGCCGGCAGCAACAAGAGCAACGATGGCGACTCTCCGGAGCATTCGTTCCCGGCAAGTGTGAGAACCGCGAGCCGCGCGGCGCGACCGACGTTAATGCCGTGGATTCGAAGTTGCCAGGGATTGTAACCGCAAGCCCGCTTAGGAACTTCAAATCCAAGCAGCCGATCAAGCCGCGGTCCAGTCCGGCCGGATCGGCCCCGACACGCCTTCGAAGGCGCCGTCGGCGAGTTCGCAGACGAGGAGCCGCGCCGGATCGACCGGGCCCGGCATGGTGACGCGGCCCTTGGGGATGCGCTTGAACCCCGCTTTGCCGTAGTAGGGCTCATCGCCCACCAGGACGACCAGCCGGTGCCCCTTCGTCTTCGCCCCGGCGAGCGCACGCGCGATCAAGGCATGACCGATGCCACGTTCGCGGAACGGCGGCTCGACGGTGAGCGGCCCGAGCAGCAGCGCCTTGCTCTCTCCGATGCGGATCGGGGAGAGCCTGACCGAGCCGACCAGCAGGGTGCCGATCCGCGCGGTGAACGACAGTTCGAGCCGGTGACCCATGCCCTCGCGCAGCCGATAGGCCGATTTCGCATAGCGGCCGGGACCGAAGGTGCGCTCGTGCAGGCGTTCGATCGGCACCGCGTCGTCGGCCGTTTCGGGCAGGATGGTGAAAGACGGTTCTGTCATCGGCGAATTTGCCCCAGGCGCGCTTAGCATTTGACAGGCGGCAGGTCCATCGCCCGGCGCGGGCGTCAAACCTGCTCTACGGTGGAGGGAGAGGTGAAAGCGCCCGAGCGGATGGTTAGATAGGCTGCGGCGACACGAACAAAGGATGTGGATATGGGCCTTCTGGTCGACGGCGTCTGGCGCGACGAGCAGCATGGCGAACGCGCACCGACCGGACGCTTCCTGCGGCCGACCACGCACTTTCGCAACTGGGTCACCGAGGACGGCAGCCCCGGCCCGAGCGGCAGCGGGCGGCTTCGCAGCCGCGCGCGGGCGCTATCATCTCTATGTGGCGCTCGCCTGCCCCTGGGCGCATCGCACCGTGATCATGCGCATGCTCAAGCGGCTCGAGGATACCGTCTCGCTGTCGGTGGTCGAGCCGCTCTATGGGCCACACGGCTGGCGATTCGGAGACAGCCCCGGCACCATTGCGGACAGCGTGAACGGCGCGAGCGAACTCGCCGAGATCTATCTGCGCGCCGATCCGCGCTACAGCGGCCGCGTGAGCGTGCCGGTTCTGTGGGACAAGGAGCGCGCGCACCATCGTCAACAACGAGATCGTCCGAGATCATCCGCATGCTCAACGGCGCCTTCGGCCGCGTTCACCAACGAGCGGACCGACTACTATCCGGCGCAGCTGCGCGACGAGATCGATCGCGTCAACGCGCTCGTCTACGAGAACATCAACAACGGCGTCTACCGGGCCGGCTTCGCCACCGCACAGGAGGCCTACGAGGAGGCGTTCCGCGCGCTGTTCGCCGCGCTCGACGACATCGAGCAGCGGCTCGCGCGGCAGCGCTACCTCGTCGGGCCGGAGATCACCGAGGCCGACTGGCGGCTGTTCACGACGCTCGTGCGCTTCGATGCGGTCTATTACGGCCACTTCAAATGCAATCTGCGCCGCATCGTCGACTATCCCAATCTGTCGAACTACCTGCGCGACCTCTACCAGCAGCCCGGCATCGCCGAGACCGTGAACATGGACCACATCAAGCGCCACTATTACGGCAGCCAGCGCAACGTGAACCCGACCGGCATCGTGCCGCTGGGGCCGCGGCTCGATTTCCTGGCGCCGCACGACCGCGACCGATCTCGGCGGCTAGCGACCCCGGACCTGCGCCGCCTCGCCCGCTCCGGCCAGACGCCGGACCAGCCGGTAGAGGAATTCCTTGCTGTCGTAGACACGCTTTCACGCCGACCTGCTCGTTGCGTCCGTGCACCCCGTTGTTGCCGGGATCGCTGAACAGGCCGGAAATGCCGTAGGCGGAATGCCGGCGTTACGCAGCCATCGGCTGTCGGTATACCCCCGGACATGGCGGCGTTGAGCGGCACGCCCGGCCACATCTCGACACTGATCTGGGCGATCGTCTGCATGACCTCCGGATTGAGCGCGGACGGCGGGCTCAACACCGCCGTACCCTTGGGAATGACGGCGACCTTCTCGTCGGCGATGACGCGGGCAAGCGTGCGTCCGACCTCCTCGACCGACTCCTCCGGCATGACCCGGCAGTTCACGGTGGCGCGCGCGGTCTGCGGCAACGCGTTCTCGGCGTGCCCGGCCTCCAGCATGGTGGCGACGCAGGTGGTGCGGATCTGGGCGTTATAGTCGGGGCGAGACGTCAGCGGCGCCAGCGCAGCGGCATCGGTGCGGCCGGCCAGCAGCGCCTTCATCGCCTCGGCCATCGGCGGCGTCTCGGTCACGGCCATGCGCTCGAAGAATGCACGCGTCACGGCATTGAGCCGCGGCGGAAAATCGAACTGCGCGAGGCGCTGCAAGGCGTCGGCGAGGCGATAGATCGGGTTGTCGCGGCGCGGCGCGGCGCTGTGCCCGCCGCGATCGGTGACCTCGAGCTGGTAGGTCTGATAGACCTTCTCGGCGAGCTGGACCGCGAGGCGGAACGGGCTGGCCGTTGCGCAATGCGCGCCGCCGCCGCCCTCGTTGATGGCGAACTCGGCGTCGATCAGCTCGCGGTGGTGCTGCAGCAGCCAGCGCACGCCATTGTGCGGCGAATCCGAAAGCTCTTCGTCGGTCGTGAGCGCGAGGATGATGTCGCGCTCGGGCTTGTAGCCCTGCTCTGACATAGCCGATCAGTGTTGGCGACGAAGATCGCCGCCATCGCCTTGTCGTCGATGGCGCCGCGACGCGCGGAAATAGCCGTCGACCTCCTGCAGCTTGAAGGGATCGAAGTCCCAGTCCTCACGCTTTGCCTCCACCACATCGAGATGGGCGAGAAGCAGAAGCGGCCGGCGCGCGCCGGTGCCGCGCAGTCGCGCCACCAGGTTGCCTCTTGCGCGGACCGGAGGACAGAACCTGGATGTCCGCGGCTGGAAGCGCCGCCGTCGCGCAGTCGCGCCGCCATGGCCTCGGCCGCGCGCAGCGTGTCGCCGGAGGACTCGGTGGTGTTGATCTCGATCAGCTCACGGTAGATGTCGAGAAACGCCCGCTGGTCCGCCGACAGCGGCTCCGCGGCGGGCGCGCAAGACAACCGCCGACGAGCGCGCCGACGATGATCGGTGCAAGCACGCCCAGTCGCAAATGAAATGGCATCGGTCGACGCTCCTGGCGCGCGCTGATCACGTGGATCCCGCTTGCGGCTCGTTGCGCAGAAAGGCCGCGATCCTCGCATCCTCCTGCAGCCTCGCCAAATCCTCTTCCGTCGGCAATTGCGGCTTGTCGCGCGTGGCGTTCACCATGCAGAGGAAGCCGAGCGGCTCGCCCGCGGTGGCGCGGAACTGGTGCCAGGTCATCGGCGGCACGGTGATGAGATCGCGGGTCTCGATCGGCTTCACCTCGCCGCCGACGAGGCAATGGCCGCGCCCGCGCAGGATCAGCACGGCGTGCATGTGCTCGTGCCGCTCGAGCGTCGAGAAGCCGTCCGGCGCCATCTCGAAATAGCGCAGCTCCGCGTGCATCTGCGGATCGGAGAACAGCACCTGCCGGGTGATCGCCTTGAACAGGGCGCGGTCGTCTTCCTTGTACGGAAGCTCGCTCGACGCCTTCCCAGCGGTAATCCTTCGCCTTGCGGTGGACCGTTCTGTCGTGGGTCGCCATGATCTCAACTCATCTGGCCCGGCTCACCTGCGCGGTCCGTACCATGTCCGTGCACCTCGGCCACGAACGCCGAGGTCGCCTCGGTGAGATGCTCGCGCGCTTCGAGCAGCGCGCCGCCGATCAGCAGCATCACGTCGGCGCCGTAGAAATCAAGCATTTCCGGCACGCGATCGGTGGTCATGCCGCCGGCCGGCACCGGCACGCTGGGGCGCAGCCCGTCGCGGTCCGTCAAGCGCCGCGCGCGCGAGCGCCCGGCACGTATCTGGGGAGTAGCCGAAGCGTCCGCCATGGTTCGGGAAACACCACCGCATCGGCCCCGAGGATGCGGAACAGCTTGCCGAGCAGGAACGGCGGCGCGATCCGCGCCGCGCCCGCCATGGTGGGATGGGCGATGAAGGCGATGCCGCGGGATGCTCCCGCACCAGCCGGTGAAAGTTGGACAGGCCCGATGATCATCGGTGCGATCATGACGGTATCGACGCCGGCACGGCGGGCGGCGGCGATCTGGCCGCGCATGGCGTCGAGGTCGCCCGACGAGGCTCGGCACGTAGCGCACGGCGCCGTCGCCGGCCGGCGCGACGGTACGCAATGCCGCCGCAACCGCTTCGACGCGCTGCCGCGAACGGCGAATAGGCCTGGTCGGCGAGGCCATGGTCGTCCTTGATGTAGTCGATGCCGCCGTGCGCGAAGCGCCGGGCAAGATCCGCGAGCTTCGCCGGCGGCAGGCCCTGCGGCTTGAGCGCCGAGCAGGTCAGCGCCCGCGCCGGCGCGCCGACCCGCCGCCGCAGCTCATGCAGCCCGTGACGCGGGCCGCCGAACGGCTTCGATCAGCTCTGCCGGAAGCTCGACATCGTGCAGCACCACGTCCTCGTGCAGCGAGGTGTTGCCGAACAGCATGTTGATGAGCTGCCCGGCATCGCTGCCGATGGTCTCGGCGGCGAGCGCGATGCGAACCTCGAACAGCCCGTCGTCCTGTTCGCGTGATCGCCTCGACCCGGCCGACGATCTCGGCGCGGACGAAGTCGTCCTCGATCGCCGACGACCGGCATCTCGACGCTCTGCTCGACCGCGATGGCGCGCGCGCGCGCCTCGATCGATCTGCGCGTCGCCGCGGATGTGGTAGATCGCCTGCAAACGTGGGTGACACGGTGCTCTCTGACCAACTCACGGCGCCTTGCGACGACCTTAGGGCATGATCCCGAAAAGCTGCAGAATTTTCGCACAAGATCATGCGACCGAACAAATGCCTAGGGCGCGATTGCGATTCAATCCTAAGCGATTTCGCTGCTGCGCGCGTCGTTCCAAACTGCAAGCGCGGACTTTCCTGTTCTCACCAGCGTTCGCTGACCGGGGCGCCGCTGAGCACCTCGAAGATGCGCGCGCGCGTCGAGGCGGTGGTCTCGTTGGGCAGAGCGTCGGCGGCAAAGAAGCCGTGCGCGACGATCTCGCGGTCGGGCACCGGCGCCGCCGACCTGGCGGAATGCGCGCACCACGAACACCGCGACGTGATCGCGGCGGGACGCCCGGTCGTTGAAGAACATGCCGTGCAGCTGCGGCGGCGCGGTCACCTCGATGTTGCCCTCCTCGCGCAACTCGCGCGCGGCTGCTTCGAGCAGGGTCTCGCCGACCTCGACCCCGCCGCCCGGCAGATGCCAGCCGCTGACATAGCTGTGCTTGACCAGAAAGATGCGGCCTTCCGCCGTCGATCACCAGGGCGCGCACGCCGAGCGTCATGGCGCGCGCGAAGCGCCAGTAGAAGTGCAGCACGCGCCGCAGCGCCGGCTCGAGCGCGCGGCGGGTCCCATCGACACTGACCCGTTTCATGCCGGTTCTGTCACTCCTCCGCGCTGCAATGACGTCAATCGCCCCGGCTTGTCAAAGGCCTGCATTTATTGTTTAGAATAGTTCTAATATTAGATCGATGGCAGCCCGGGTCCCGTGAAACGCTTTGCCGACCTCACCGAACAGGAAATCCTCGCGCTCGCCATCACCAACGAGGACGAGGACAGCCGCATCTATCGCGGCTTCGCCGAGGGCCTGCGCGAGCAATATCCGGCCGTCGGCCAAGGTGTTCGACGAGATGGCGGACGAGGAGGTGCGCCACCGCACCATGCTGTTCGAGCTCTACCGGTCGAAATTCGGCGAATACCTGCCGCTGATCCGGCGCCAGGACGTCAAGGGCTTCATCCAGCAAGAAGCCGCTCTGGCTGATGCGGCCGCTCAGCCTCGACGAGGTGCGCAAGTTCGCCGAGAACATGGAGTACGAGGCGGCGCGCTTCTATCGCAAGGCCGCCGGAAACGACGCGCGACGCCTCGGTGCGCCAGCTCCTGGTCGAGCTGGCCGAGATCGAGGCCGAGCACGAAGACCTCGCCCACAAGCTCGGTCAGCAGATCCTGACCACCGAGCGCGCGCGCCAAGGAGGACGAGACCGCGCGGCGCATGTTCGTGCTGCAATACGTGCAGCCGGGCCTGGCCGGGCTGATGGACGGCTCGGTCTCGACGCTGGCGCCGCTGTTCGCCGCCGCCTTCGCCACCCACAACACCTGGGAGACGTTTCTGGTCGGGCTGGCCGCCTCGGTCGGCGCCGGCATTTCGATGGGCTTTGCCGAGGCGCTGTCCGACGACGGCTCGCTCACCGGACGCGGCGCGCCGTGGCATGCGCGGCGCCGTCTGCGGGCGTGATGACCGCGATCGGCGGGCTCGGCCACACTCTGCCCTATCTCATTCCCGATTTCTGGACGGCGACCGTGATCGCGATCGCGGTGGTCGTGGTCGAGCTCATCGCGATCTCCTATATCCGCCACCGCTTCATGGACACGCCGTTCCTGGCGGCGAGCTTTCAGGTCGTGGTCGGCGGCGCGCTGGTGTTTGCCGCCGGGATTCTGATCGGCAGTTCGTGAAACCGTGCATTGTGCCGCCCGCTGGCAGGGTGTCATCATCCGTGCCCGCTCCAGCGGATGGCCTGCATGTTCGTGCTCGCGCATCTGTCGGACCCGCATCTGGGTCCGCTGCCGGCGCCGCGGCTGCGCGAGCTCGCTGGGCAAGCGGGCGACCGGCTTCATCAACTGGCGGCGCAAGCGCCAGCGCATCCATCGCGGCGACGTGCTCGCGCGCATCGTCGCGGATCTGAAGGCGCAGGCGCCCGACCACATCGCCGTGACCGGCGATCTCGTCAACATCTCGCTTCCAGGCGAATACCCGCCGGCACTGGCGTGGCTTGCATCGCTCGGGCCGCCGCACGACGTCACCCTGGTGCCCGGCAATCACGACGTCTACGTGCGCGAGGCCGCGCGTTTACCGCAGCTCCACTGGGGCGATTACATGCGCGGCGACGATGCCGCCATGACAGCGTTTCCATTCCTGCGCCGGCGCGGTCCGCTGGCGCTGATCGGATTATCGACCGCGGTTCCGACCGCGCCCTTCATGGCAACGGGACGGCTTGGTGGCGAGCAGACTCGCGCGGCTTGCCGAAGCTGCTCGACCGCTGCGCCGCGAGGGTCTGTTTCGCGTCGTCATGATCCATCATCCGCCGATCAGCACGCCGGCGCGGCGCCTCAAACGGCTGGTCGACGGCGCCGATTTTCGCGCCGTGCTGGCGCGGCACGGTGCGGAGCTCGTCATCCACGGCCACGATCACGCGCGCTCGCTGATCGAGCTCGACGGGACCGCGCGGGCCCATTCCGGTCGTCGGCGTGCCGTCGGCGTCGGAAGCGCCGCCCGGCGAGCATGACCGCGCCGGCTACAATCTCTATGTCGTGGAAGGCGAAGCCGGCGCGTGGCGCTGCGAAGCGATCTCGCGCGGGCTGTCGCGCCGGCGGCGACGCGGTCGTCGAGGTCGGGCGGACAGAACTGTGGGCCGGCACGGCGTCGCGTCGCAGCCTCCTGAAACGGTCGGGCGTGGCTACGGTTTCGGACCGAACAGCAGCGCGGCGGCGATCAGGATCGCGCAGCCCGCGAGCAGGCCGAACAGGAAACGCCTTGACGCCGCGCCGTCGGCGACGGCGGCGCTCCAGCCGCGCCTCCTGCTTGAGGTCGCCGATGGCGGGCAGCGAGCCGTCGGCGAGCGCCCGCTCGCGCTCGATCAGGCGCTGCGCCAGATATTTCGTCACCGCCTCGACGATCTCGGGGATGTTGCCGGATCTCGGCCAGCACCTTGCGGCCGTAGCGGGTGTCCTGCAGGAACCGGTAGATGCGCTTGTCGCGGCCCATGGCCACATGGGCGATGGCGTCGATCCACAGGCGCGGCGTCTCGCCCCGGCTGATGCCGCGATCGAACAGATCGACCTCTTTGGGGATTTCCTCGAACAGCGGGTCGAGCGCCTCGTCCAGCAGCTCGAGCCGTGCCACCTCGGCATCGTGCAGGTCGACGACGACCGCGTTGCGCTCGGCCTGGTCGACCCGTGCCTTGCGCAACGCGTCCTTGAGCCGCTCCGGCCGCGGTTCGCTTGCCCTGGCCGCTTCGGCGGGTTGACGTTTACGACCCCACATGGCCGCAACCTACCAACCGATGGCCGCAAGGCAAGGGCGCGAGAGCTAACAATCGGGAATGGACAGAGCATATTTCGCCGGACGGTGAAGAGCCGCCTACACGCACCGCCCGCCATCGACCTCCAGCACGTTGCCGGTGAGGAAAGAGGCCTCGTTCGGAGGCCAGAAACAGCGTCGCATTGGCGACATCGTCGATGGTGGCGAAGCGGCCGAGCGGCACGGTGGCTTTGAACTGCGCGCGCAGCTCGGGCGAATCACCGCCCATGAACGTCGGCAGCAGCGGCGTCTCCGCCATGACCGGCGCGATCGCGCAGACGCGGATACCGTCGGGCGCGAGCTCCGCCGCCATCGATTTCGACAGCAGATTTACCGCGCCCTTGAGGCGTTGTACCAGGTCAGCCCGGGCCGCGGCCTGATCCCGGCGGTCGAACCGATATTGATGATCACGCCGGTTTTCCTCGCCCGCATGAGCGGCACCACCGCATGGGCGAACAGAAAGATCGACTTCACGTTGACCGCGAGAAGCCGGTCGAACTCGTCCTCCTCCACCTCCAGCATCGGCCGCCGGACGTGGCTCATGCCGGCATTGTTGACGAGGATGTCGATCGCTCCGAAGGCATCGACCGTGGCCTTCACCGCGGCATCAACGTCGGCACGCTGCGGAGACGTCGCAGCGCACGGCAATGGCCTTGTTGCTGATGGTGGCTGCCGCAGCCCGCGCGGCCCGCTCGTCGATGTCGACGACGGCGACGCGCGCGCCCTCGCGCGCGAACGTCTCGGCAATGCCCTTGCCGAAACCCGATCCGGCACCGGTCACCAGCGCAACCTTGTTGTCGAGACGCATGTTGCTTCCTTTCGAGCGCGACGGATCCAGAACGGCGCCGCTGCGTGAGGCTGATCGACGTTGCTGCTCATCCGGACGGACGACAACAAAACGCAACTCAACGATCCCGCGGCACGACACCATAGCCGCGCGCCCAGCCGAGGCCGTCTTCGGTCTTGCCGCGCGGCCGGTATTCGCAGCCGATCCAGCCGCGGTAACCGACGCGGTCGAGCGCCGCGAATATCGCGGGATAGTTCACCTCGCCTTCGTCCGGTTCGTGCCGCGACGGCACCGCCGCGATCTGCACATGACCGACGACGGGAAAATGCTTCTCGAACCGCTTGATCAGATCGCCGCCGACGATCTGGGCATGATAGAAGTCGAACTGGATGCGCACGTTCGGCCGCTCCACCTTGGCGATGATATCGGCCGCGTGCTCGGCGCGGGTGAGAAAATAGTCGGGCCGGTCGCGCGGATTGATCGGCTCGATCAGCAGCGTCACGTTCTTCTCGCGCGCCGCATCGGCCGCCCATGCGAGATTGCGGACGAAGGTCGTCTCCGCCGCCGGACGCTGCTCCGGCGGCACCTTCCCGGCGAGGCAGTGGATCTGGCAGCCGCCGATGGCGGTGACGTAGTCGAGCGCCTGCTTGAACACGGCGGCGAATTCCTGCTCGCGGCCTGGAACCGCCGCCACGCCGAACTCCCCGGCTGCCGATTGGCCGGGCGCGGTGTTGACGCCGAGCACGCTCAGGCCGTGGCGTTCGAGCTCGGCCCTCACGGCGGAAGGCGCGTGGTCATAGGGCAATTGCAGCTCGACCGCCCGGAAGCCAGCCGCGGCCGCCGCCGCGAAACGCTCGATCAGCGGGCGTTCGGTGAACAGATAGGCCAGGTTGGCGGCAAAGCGCGGCATCGGCAAAGACTTCGAGCGCTACTGTCCCGTGACCCCGGCCTGCTTGATGATGGGCACCCACTTGTCGATCTCCTTGCTCACGAACTCGGCGAGCGCCGCCGGCGTCTGGGCGGATTCGGGAGGCAGCTCGACCGCGAGCTCCAGGAGCCGCCTGCGGGCGTTGTCGTCCTTGAGCGCGGCGCGCGCCACGGTGCTGAGCTTGTCGACGATCTCCTTCGAGGTCCCCTTGGGCGCGAATAGCGCGTTCCAGCCCACGGCCTGGAATTCCGGCAGGCCCTGTTCGGCGGACGTGGGAACATCGGGAATAACCGCAAGGCGCGCGGGCAAGGCGACGACCAGGCCATTGATCATCTTGGCCTGGATGCTCGGCACGACGCCGACGGTCTGGTCGCAGACATAGTCCACCTGCCCGCCGAGCAGCGCGTTCAACGCCGGTCCCGAGCCGCGGAACGGAATGTGCTGCGGCTTCACGTTGAGCAGGGCGTCGAGAAACAGACAGGTGAGATGCGACGTGGCGCCGACACCGCCGGTGCCGTAATTGACCTTGCTGTCGTTCTTTTTCAGATACGTAATGAACTCGCGAAAATCCTTGACCGGCAGGTCCTTCTTCGCCGCCACGATCATCGGCGTGCCGCCGGTATTCATGATCGGCTCGAAATCGTTGCGCGGATCGTAGGCGAGGTTGGGGTAGAGCCCGACACTGGCGGCCTGGGTGCCGAGATTTCCCATGAGCAGCGTGTAGCCGTCGGGCGGCGCCTTGGCGACGCGGGTAACGCCGACCGTCCCGCCCGCTCCCACGACGTTCTCGACGATAACCTGCTGGCCGAGCGCCCGGCTCATGGGCTCCGCCATGAGCCGCGAGATGATGTCCGTGGGGCCGCCGGCAGCGAACGGAACGACAAGGGTGATCGGCCGCTCCGGATAGACCGCGAGCACGGGCGTCGCGAACGTCAGCGCAGCCGCTCCCGCGACGGCTTGCAAGCCGGCGCGCAGCAATGTGCGAGAAGTCATCCGTATCCTCCCAGGTGGCAACCTTGTCGTTGATCCGGCCGGCGCGGACTTGCGGCCGGCATTCGATCCGCATAACCAGCGTATCGTTGCATCGAATGGCATGTCTACCCTTCCGGCATTCGAGGAGAGCATCGCATGCTCGCCAATGACAGCTTCCACATCGCCGTCCTGCCAGGCGACGGCATCGGGCCTGAGGTCATGGCTCCTGCCCTCGAGGTCCTGAACAAGGTCGCGGCGGCGACGCCCGGGCTGAACCTGCGCTTCACCGAAGCGCCGGCGGGCGCAGGCCATTATCGCGACACCGGCGCGTCGCTGCCGGAGTCCACGGTCAGGCTCTGCGAACAGGCCGATGCCATTCTGCTCGGCGCCTGCGGGCTGCCGCACATCCGCTATCCCGACAACACCGAGATCATGCCGCAGGTGGAGCTGCGCTTCATTTTCGATCTCTATGCCGGCGTGCGCCCGTGCCGGCTGATCCCGAACATCCCGAGCCCGATCGTGGGAGCGGCCGAACGTGGCATCGATCTCATTGTGATCCGCGAGTCGACCGAAGGCCTGTTCGCCTCCATGGGCAAGGGCGTGGTCACCGACACCGAGGCGCGCGAGACCCTGCTGATCACGCGCAAGACCTCCGAGCGTCTGTTCGACTTCTCGTTTCGCCTGGCGCAGCGGCGCAAGGCACGCGGCGCGCCCGGCCGGCTCGCCTGCGTCGACAAGGCGAATGCCTTCAAGGCCTATGCCTTCTTCCGCAAGATCTTCGACGAATGCGCGGCCCGTTATCCCGACGTCGCCACCGACCGCATCTATGTCGATGCCTGCTCGGCCATGCTGGTGCGGCGGCCGTGGGATTTCGACGTGATGGTGATGGAGAACATGTTCGGCGACATCCTCTCCGATCTCACCGCCGGTCTGATCGGCGGCATGGGCATGGCGCCGTCGGCCGACATCGGAGACAAGCACGCGGTATTTCAGCCCTGCCACGGCACCGCGCCCGACATCATGGGCAAGGGGCTCGGCCAATCCGACGGCCATGATCCTCTCCGCCGCCATGATGCTGGACTGGCTCGCCGACCGTCACGGCCACGAGGGCGCGGCGCAGGCTGCCCGCGCCATCGAGGGCGCCGTCGACCGCGCCTTTGCCGGCGGCCTCAAGGCGTGCGAATTCGGCGGCCGCGACGGCACCGCGGCGATTGCCGGCGGCGTGTTGCGGGCGCTGGATCTCGCCGGCGGCAAAGTAGCAACCGCCGGCCATGGCCCTCGGGTGGGACACTTCCCATCTCCCCTATGCGACCCATGATGCGGTACATCATGCGCATCTTGCGCCTCTGAACATGAGCGTTTCCGCCATTTGGGCATTTGCCCATCATGCCTCCCACCGGGCGGGTGGGATGTTTTGTGGTTGACGCCTATTGGCGCAGTTGGTTCGCTGTGCCGGTTCGGCGCATCACACAAGCCCTTCGCAACGGGCGCGCGCAGGACCGGAGCGAAACTCTCAACCGAGGCGTCTGGCATGAACGCCCAAGAACTGCTGCAGGAAATCGCCGACTATTGCCGGCACAGCGGGCTTGCGGAATCCACCTTCGGCCGCCGTGCCGTCAATGACGGCAAGCTCGACCGCGCGGCTGCGCAACGGCGGCCGGATCACGACCGAGACGCTCGACCGCATCCGAGGCTTCATGGACAACAACCGGACGGCCGCGAACGCCGCGCGTCCTGCGATCATCGAGCGCCCGGCGCGTCCGCCGGCAGTTCCGCCGCTTCGTCGCGACCGGTCCCTGCCGGTGAGCGCGATCCGCAGCGCAACTTCCGCTTCTTCGACAACCGGCAGAAATACCTGCTGTTCGTCAACACCTGCAGCGAAAAGTGGGTGGTCGCCAGCCGGGTCGGGCTCGAACTCGCCAATATCCATCCGCGCCCGCCGGCGCTGCGCGTGTTCGACGCCGGCGTGGGCGACGGCACCGTGCTGCTGCGGGTGATGCGGGCGATGCACGACCGCTTTCCGCACACGCCGTTCTACGTGGTCGGCAAGGAGATCAGCCTCGAGGACGTCCGCCTCGCCTTGCAGAAGATGTCGGACCGGTTCTTCGAGCATCCGGCAACCGTGCTGGTGCTGACCAATCTGGCTTATGCCGACGCGCCGTGGCTGGCGGTGAAATCGCTCTCCGCCGCCTCGAGCATGGTGTGGCACGAAGTGCCGCTGTCGGGCGATTCCGCCTACCGCTTCGAGCAGCAGATCACCGATCTGGTGCCGTTCCTGTCGCAGAACTGGCAAGGCCGGGGTCAGCGCCAAGACCGGCAATCCGGTCTACGAACGGCCGGTCGTGCTGGTGCTCTATCGCGAGGACCACAAGTTCCTGCTCGACCCCATCATCCCGCGTCCGGGCGGCACGGTCGCCAATTACGACCTGGTCATCGCCTCGCAGCCCTACCGCGCGCGCGCGTCGCTCGATTTCAAGGCCAAGCGCGTGATCGCGCCGCTGGCAAAATCGCTCGGACCGGGCGGGCGGCTGATCGCCATCCATTCCCACGGCCACGATCCCGGCATGGAGATCATCCAGAAGGTATGGCCGGGCGACAATCCGTTCCTCCACGACCGCCACCAGATCATGAAGGCGGTGAAGCACGAGCTCGGCCCGGCCGGGCGCGACCTCAACTTCAACGCCTATGCCGACAACCGCTCCCTGTTTCGCTACGACATGCACACGCTGCCGAGCGAGATTTCGGACCAGTCGATCGGCACCTCGACGCTGTTCGCGGCGTGGAATGCGGCGATCTACGTGGCGCAGGTCGAGGATCGACCGGCTCGCGGATGTCGTGGCCGACGGCCGTTATCTGGAATCGACGCGCGAGGTTCTGCGCGAGCATGGCGGCGCTCTGGTTCTACGACGAATCGTACGTGATCTCGCGCCGGCGCGAGTGATGCTTCGCCGAATTCTCTCCGCAGCAGGCCGGATTCGCGGCAGCGACAGATGTCCATTGTCACACCTTCGCCCGTGAGCCAGTTGGCGGATCGCGCCTGATCCAGTCGACGCGATCGTGGATTTCGCGCGCGGCTTCTCGCTCGAAGCGACGCGGCCGTCGGCGGAAGATATCGCCGTTCTGGCCGCGGTCGCTCGCCCCGGCACCCGTGTCTATGTGAGCGCGGTGCCCACGAGGCCGGCACAGGATGCAATCGAAGCGGTGGCGAGCTTGCGCGCGGCAGGTTTCGAACCGGTGCCGCACCTTGCCGTGCGCAACTTCGCCACGGCTCGCGAGCTCGACGATTTTCTCGCCCGTGTCGGCGAGGCGGGGTGCGGCGCGTGCTGGTGATCGCAGGCGACCGCGATCAGCCCAGCGGCGACTTCCGCAGCTCGATCGAGGTGATCGACGGCGGCGCGTTGCAGCGCCACGGGATCGTGGAGATCGGGATCGCAGGTTATCCCGACGGTCACCCGCGCATATCGGAGCAGGACCTGGAGCGGTCGCTGGCAGAAAAGATCCATGTCGCAGAGACGACCGGGATGGCGGTGCACATCGTCACCCAGTTCTGCTTCGATGCGCCAACGATCCTGAAATGGATCGGCCGCTTGCGCGATTTCGGCGTCGAACACCCGGTGCGGGTCGGTCTTCCCGGCCCCACCAACCTCGCGACGCTGTTGCGCTATGCCCGGCGCTGCGGCGTGCGGGCCTCCGCCCAGGGGCTGGCGCGGCAAGCCGGCCTGGTGCGGCAGCTCTTCGCCATGTCGACGCCCGATGTCCTGGTGCGCGCGATTGCCGAGGCGCGCGCTCGCAGGCATCTCGGCGAGATCGCGCCGCATTTCTTCTCCTTCGGCGGACTGGCGCAAGCGGCACGGTGGGCCGCGGCGGTGGCGGAGCACCGGATTGCGCTCGAGCCCTCGGCCGGATTCGGGTCGAGCCGCCGCGCCCGAGAGCGTGATGCGGCGGTTGGACTTGCGCATCACGCTGGCTTGAATGTGGAGAGCACGCGTCTGTGCCAAGGCAGGTGCGGTCGATCCGGAGCGGTGCGTCACGCCATGGAAGTCTCATTCGGCTCGTCTTGGCGAAGCATCGGCGCCGCTCGATCGCCGTCATTTCATCGCCGGTATCGTCGCCGCGTGCACGGCCTGCTCACTCGCCAAACCGGCCCAGGCGAACGTTCCCGTCGCGTACGACTGGAATGCCGCGCCGCCGATGGATCCGAAGTCTGATTTCATCGAGTGGATGACCAGGAACCGCGGCGAGGACCCGGCGCTTTCTCGGCCAGCGCTGGGACCGGTTCAAGCAGTTGCTCGCCAGCCGCGACATCTGGGACAAGCGCGGATATGCGTGCATTCCTGCTGACGCCGCGCGAAGAGTTCGTCACCAAGCCGAATCTCGGCCGTGCCTATGAATGGCATCTATCTCAACATCGGCTACGGGGTGACGATCACCGGTCCGCACACGGTCGCGCGCATGACCAATTCGCATGGATGTGAAGCTCGGCGACAAGGTGCTCGAGATCGGCACCGGCTCGGGCTATCAGTCGGCCTATCTCGTCCAATCTGACCGACAAGGTGTGGTCGATCGAGATCATCAAGCCGCTGGCGGAGCGCACCCGGCGGCATCTACGACACGCTCATCGAGCGCGGCTATAGCGAATACAAGGCGATCACCACCAAGAACGCGGACGGCTATTACGGCTGGGAGCAGGAGGCGCCTTTCGACAAGATCATCGTCACCTGCGCCATCGACCACATTCCGCCGCCGCTGCTGCAGCAGCTCAAGCCGAACGGCATCATGGTGATCCCGGTCGGCCCGCCAGGGGTCCAGCACGTGCTCAAGGTGGCCAAGCAGCAAGCCGGCCGACGGCGCCATCAATATCGCGCGCTCGGATATCTATCGAGGGCGGCCGTGTCTCCTTCGTGCCGCTTCACCAAGCTCGATGGCGACCTGATCAAAGGTACCCACAGCGGCAGGTGAGCTGGAGCAGCGATTCTGCGCTAAGTACGCGGCCGCGAGCAAGGCGCGCACGTCTTCCGCCGACACCTTCCGCGGCGCGCTGATCGACATCGCCGCCACTTCGCCCGCCACGAAATCGACCTTGCCGCGATCGAACCCGACCTCCGCCAGTCGCTGCGGGATCGGGAAATCCCGCAGCATGAGGGCGAGGCGGTCCGCCGGGATCGCCGCCCAATGCCTCGACCAGGCGCGCCTGCGCTTCCGGCGCCGCCGCGAGGTTGAACCGCGTCACATGGGGAAGAATGATCGCGTGGGTCTCGGCGTGCGGCAGGCCGAGCCCGCCGAGCACGTGCGCGAGCTTGTGCTGCAGCGCCGTCCCGGCGGTGAGCACGACGCCGGCAAGCCACGCCGCAATGAGACATTCCGCGCGCGACTCGCGGTCGGCTCCATCGGCAATCACCCGCGGCAGATGCACGCCGAAACGGCGCGTCGCGTCGCTCGCGAGCGCCATCAGGAACGGCGTGCGGTCGGACACCCAGAGCCCTCGACGCAATGGGCGATGGCGTTCATGGCGCTGGCGGCGCTCACCGCGGCAGGCAGGCCGAGGGTCAGATCAGGATCGTAGACGATGGTGCGCGGCAGGACGCGGGCGTCCTTGCCGGTGAACTTGCGCTCGCCCTCGCTCATGCCCCAGATCGCCGTTGCCTCGGATCCGGAATAGGTGGTGGGCACGGCGAGAATGGGCAGGCCGCGCTCGCGGGCGATGATCTTGGCAAGACCGATGGCGGCGCCGCCGCCGGCCGCGACGAGGCCGTCGGCACTCGGCTGCCGCGGCGAGGCCTGCTTCCGCCACCGCCTTGGGCACGTGCACCACCGCCTGTGCATGCAGCCCGCCGCGCGCGTCCCCAGAATCTCGATCAGCCGCGCGCCCCAGCCGCGCACCGCTCCCGGGCGTGGCGATCACCAGCGCACGGTCTCATGCCGAGGCGCGCCGCTTCGTCGGCAACGCGCGCGATCGCGCCCGGTGCGAACACGACGCGCTGGGATTGCAGCTCGTGAACGAAGGATGTGGTCATTCGCTGCTCCGACGCGAGCGGGAGCCGGGTCGAAAGTGGCTTCGACACAACAGATTATTGTGTTTCGCGAAGCTCGCGCCTGATGCGGTGCTCGGCGTGTTCAGACGCGGGCCGCGCCGAGCGCAGACCGGCGTTCGCACCAAAGCGGGCGCTCGGCGTGACAGCCAACGAGAAACGCCTAGTGCGCGCGGGTGTCCTCGCGCCAGATGCCGAGCGCTTCCTGCGAGGGGCGGTCGGAGATCGAGAACAGCACGGATTCTTTCTCGGCATTGTGGGAGTAGCGCTTCCACGGCGGCACCACGAACACGTCGTTGGGTCCCCATTCCAGCACCTTGCCGTCGACCGTGGTCGTGCCCTCGCCCTCGGCGCAGACGAAGATGGAGCCGTCGGTCGCGCGGTAGTTCTCGCCCTTGAAGCCCTTCGGCAGCAGCGCGAGGTCGGCGCCCATGGTGGGCAGCACCGGGCCGCCGTTGATCGGATTGGCATATCGCACGCGCGCGCCATGGCGCTTGTCGATGTCGCCCGCCTTCATCATGCGTTCGATGATCGGCCGGGTGCGCGCGTAGGTGTAGTTGATGACCGGACTGCGGTTCATGTGCGCCGGAGCGCCGTCCGGCAGCACGCCGGAGCCGTAGAAGGCAAGCGAGTCGCCGTCCGCCCGGCTGGTGGACTGCGTCGCCTCTCTCGAAATGCTCGGCGAACGACGCTTCGAAGAAATTGACCTGCGGAAAGTCGAGCACGTCGAGCCACAGCATCGGCTTGTTCGACGTATTGCCGTGGTCATGCGGCGCCCAGTTGGCGGTGATGACGAAATCGCCGGGCGCCATGAAGGATTTCTCGCCCTCGACCGCGGTGTAGGCGCCCTCGCCGTCGAGCACGAAGCGGATCGCCGAGGAGACATGCCGATGCGCCGGCGCGACCTCGCCCGGCAGGATCATCTGCACGCCGGCAAAGAGCGTGTTGGTGGCGCGCGATCTCGCCGCGCATGCGCCGGATTCTCGAGGATCAGCACGCGGCGCTCGGCCTCCTCGGCGCGTGATCAGCCCGCCCGATTCCATCACCAGACGCTTGATGTCGTCATAGTGCCAGATGACCGGCGCGCAGCGCGTCACCGGCTCCTTGGTGACGACGCTGTTCATCACCTTCCAGAGCGGCGTCATGCCGTGCTTGGCGATGCGCTGGTAGTATTCCTCCCGCATCGCCTCGATATTGTGCTTGGGGCCGGGGGCCTTGGTCTCGGCTGGTGGGTTGCGGTCGCGCTCGCCATGGCGCTCTCCCTTTGGTCTGGGTCGATCCAGATTAGAATAATCCAAAAACAGGCAATTAGTATATAATGAAACTATCTCCTCCGGAAGGCCCGGAACATGGGGATTTTGGCCGCCGCGACCAGGGCCTCAGGTGTTCACATTGCCGCCGTCCACCGCCAGCGTCTGGCCGGTGATGAAATCGCTGTCGGCTGAAGCGAGGAAGACCAGGGCGCCCAGCAAGTCCTGGGGATGCTGGTCGCGCCGCAGCGAGCGGGACTGGATGGCGCGGTCGCGGGCGGTCTGCACATGGCCCGGGTTCTCGCTCATCACCGTGTCGCTCAGCGGTAAAGCCCGGAGCCAGGGTGTTGACCCGGATGCCGTTCTCGCCCAGCTCGCGCGCGAGCGCCCGGGTGAACGCCATCATGCCGCCCTTGCTCGTGACGTAGTGCAGCATCCAGGGGATGCCGCGATACGCGGTGCCCGAGCCGATATTGATGATCTTGCCATAGCCGCGGCGCGATCATGTGCGGGGCGACGTGCTTCACCATCAGGAACGGCCCGCGCAGATTGACCGCCATCACCTTGTCCCAGAGATCGGCGTCGATCTCGGTGCACTTGGTCTCCTGCAGGGGCGCGAACAGCGCGGCGTTGTTCACCAGCACGTCGATCCTGCCGAAGCGCTCCATGGTGGCGGCGACCAGCGCCTTGACCGCGCTTTCGTCGCTGACGTCGGCGACGGCGCTGATCACCGAATTCGCTCCGTGCTTGGCGGCGATCTCCTCCGCGATCTCCTTGCCGTCGGAGATATCGGCGATCATGACGCGCGCGCCTTCGGCGGCGAGCGCCAGCGAATAGTGCCGGCCGATGCCCTTGGCTCCGCCGGTGACAATGGCGGTACGGCCGGACAATCTCCCCATGCTGCTATTCCTTCGGGCCCAGGCGGCGGATGAATTTCTCGAACGCCGCGAGCTGCTGCTTGATCAGGTCGATGGCGGTCTGATCCTTGAGCTCGAGCGTCTTCTCGTCGAACTTCTGCGCGGCAAACGTGACGAGAACCTCGGGGCGGCCGAACAGGACGACATCCACCGAGGTGAGCGACTGCCGCAGGTGATATTGCATGCGCGATCCGCCCAGGATGCCGCCGGCGGCGGACTGCAGCGCGACCGGCTTGTCCTTGAACGGCTGGTCCTTCATGCGCGACACCCAGTCGATGGCGTTCTTCAGGCCGCCGGGGATCGACCAGTTGTACTCGGGCGAGACGATGATCAGCGCCGTCCGCGCCGCGGATGGCGTCCGCCCAGGCCTTCACCTCGGCCGGAAAGCCGGTCGTATCCTGGATATCGTGATTGTAGATCGGGAATTTGTCGAACGCCGGCGCCGGGCGCAGCTTCAGCCCGGCCGGCGCCAGTGCCGGCAACGTGCGCGCCAGCGCCGCGTTGTACGAGCCTTTGCGCAGCGAGCCGCAGATCACCAGCACATCGAGTTGTTTGTCAGCCACGTGTCGCCCCCTCAAGCGCGCGCGTTTTCACCGCGCAATGTCAAAAGCGAATTGATAACGGATCGGCGCGGCCCGGCAAGAGCGGGTCCGCTTCAGCTCTTCGGCGCCACCCGCGCGATGTAGGTCGCAAACGCCGCAAGCTGCTGCTTGATGAAGCCGCGCGTGGTCTCGTCCTTGATCTCGCCGGTCGCTTCGTCGAGTTTGGACGCGCAATTGCCGATGAAGATTTCCGGCTTGTTGAGCGTGTAGGCGTCCAGAAACGTCATCGCCTTGCGCATGTCGTATTGCACGCGCGCGCCGCCGACCGGGCCGGGCGAGGCCGATTGCAGCGCAACGGGCTTGCCCGCGAACGGCTGGTTCTGCAGTCGCGAGACCCAGTCGATGGCGTTCTTCAGGCCGCCGGGGATGGTGAAATTGTATTCCGGCGTGCAGAAGATCACGCCATCCGCGGCACGCACGGCGTCGGCGAGCGTGTTGACCGCTGCCGGAAAGCCGGTCGAGTTCTGGATGTCGGCGTTGTAGAGCGGAAATTCAGCAAAGGACGGAGCCGGCTTGATCGTCATGCCCTCCGGCGCCAGCGACGGCAGCGCCCGCTGCACGATGGCGTTGAAGGAGCCCTTGCGCAGCGAGCCGCAGATCGAAAGAACGTTCGAGTGTGGGCATGGCGGTGTCTCCAGCACGGGAAAGAGGTGTTGTGTAAGCTCGCGCGGTGGACTTGAAGTTCCTGCTGTTGCAGCGGCAGCCGCGTTCAGGAACTTCAATCCGAGACCGCACTAGAATGATAAGGTTGCCTCGTGTCCCGATGCGGCGGGGCGATGGTTACTTCTCGTTCTCGATCGGGTTCGACAGCACGCCGACGCCCTCGATGTCGATCTCGCAGGTATCGCCCTGCTTCATCCATACCGGGTTCGGCTTGCGCGCGTGGCCGACGCCGGAGGGCGTGCCGGTGAAGACGATGTCGCCCGGCTCGAGCGTGATGCCCTGCGTGACATAGGCGATGGTCTCGGCGATCGGAAACATCATGTTGTCGGTGTTGTCCGACTGCATGACCTGGCCGTTGAGCCGGGTCTGGATCTTCAGGCCCTTGCCGCCGGCCGGCACCTCGTCGGCGGTGACCATCCATGGGCCGAAGCCGCCGGTGCGGTCGAAATTCTTGCCCATGTCCCACTGCGTGGTCTTGCGCTGATATTCGCGCACCGAGCCTTCGTTGCCGCAGGAATATCCGGCAATGCAGGAATATGCGTTGTCGATGGTGAGGTGCTTGGCCCGCTTGCCGACGATGAAGATCAGCTCGGCCTCGTAGTCGAGCGTCTCGGACGCCTTCGGCCGGATGATCGGCTGACCGTGCGGCACGAGCGAGGTATTGCCGCGCATGAAGATGGTGGGAAATTTCGGAATGTTGTCGCGCTGCGAGCCTTCCTTCACGTGCTCGAGATAATTGAGGCCGAGGCAGATGACCTTGCCGGGCGTCGCCACCGGCAGCGCGTATTTCAGGCCCTTGAGCGGGCGGCGGGCGGCGGCGGGCGCGCGCTTGGCGGCGTCCTCGAGCGCCGACAGGTCGCCGTTGCTGCGGCGCAGGCATTCGCCGAGGTCGCTCGGTATGGCTCTTGTCGACCGCCTGCAGATCGATCACCTGATCGCCCTCGACGACGCCGAGATGCAATCCCCCATTTGCTTCGAAACCGACGATTTTCATGGATACTCCCTCACCTGGATCGGCGCCTTGTAGCAGCCGTGTGTAGAGGGGGCAAAGGCGCATGCTGAGGCCGACGCGGTCGGTGCCGGAGCTGCCCGTTCCGGCGCGACCGGTGTGATGCTCAGGCATGACGGGTGGGCAAGCTTCGCTTTGCCAGCCCGCACGGCCGCTGGATCATCACGCCGCGCGGGCGAGGAAATGCGTCCGCAGCAGCTCGCGACCGGCGAGGCCCGATTGCAGGTTCCAGGCATTCACGACGGCGAGCCGAAAACCGCCCGGCGGCATGGCGTGGCGCGCGGGCTCCATCTCCTCGTGGAACGTGATCTGCACGCTGGAAACGCCGGGCAGATGCCGGACCTGGGTCACCAGCGCGGGAGGCGGGTGGCGATAGTGCGGGCCGTGCGGCCCGAACAGGACCACGCTGTAGCCGTCGCGCCGGTCCTCGTCGGCGAAGTCCCATGCGCGCTCATGGTAAAGGCGCACGAGCGCGTCGACCCAGCCGGCGCCGTAGAGGTCCGGCCACTGGTCGCTCATGCGCAGATGCACCTCGATCATGCGGCCGCCGATGGTCTCGGTATTGAGGATCCCGGTGTAGCCCGCGAGGTGTCGGCGGATCCAAGCGCCGCAGTAATTCTCGATCTCGGGATCGTGCGCGGCATGCACCGTCCAATAGTCGAACGTGCCTTCTCCGCTCGGGACGGCCGGTGACGTGGCGCCACCAGCGCGGCTCGCCGGCGACGACGGCGACATCGGAGCTGACATGGCGGCCTTCCAGGAGCGTCATCCACATGTGGCCGGGCGTGAGGCTCTGCTCGTACTCGGCCTGCGAGCGCAGCACGCGGCTTCCGACGCCCATGCCCTTGAGATTGATGATCGGCTTGGAGAACACGGGAAAGCGCGGCGGCGGCTACGCCATGGGGCCGGCCTCGAGCCCCTGGCTCTGCGCGATCGCGATCTTGTCGTAGACCCAGCGATGATCGGGATACCAAAGCCAGGCGTCGCTGTCTTCGGTCGGAATGTTCACGCCGGCCGGACAGGCGGCGTGCTCGAAATATTGCAGGCGCCAGGGGTCGGCTTCACAGATCGGCATGGGGCCAAAGTATCAGCGAGCACGGAACGAGCAACGGCGCGGCTGGATGATCCAGTCTCTCTGGATTTGACCTTCCAGAAGGACTCGGGGATGCCTAGTTGGCGCAGACGCCGTATCAGCGGTCCTCGAACACAAGAGCATGAATGGAGAAATTCGCACCGGCATCCGTCCAGGCGGAGATCGGCTGCCATCCCGATCCGCGCGCCAATGCCGCAAAGGATCGAGCGTATATTTGTAGCTGTTCTCGGTGTGGATGGTCTCGCCGGCGCGGAATTCGATCACGCCGGCCTGCCACCCTGACCTTCTGTCGCTTGTTGCTGGCGAGATGCATCTCGATGCGGCGGCGATCGGAGTTGTAGAAGGCATGGTGGCTGAAATTCGGCAAGATCGAAGTCGCCGTCGAGCTCGCGGTTGATGCGCGCGAGCAGGTTGAGGTTGAACTTGCGCCGTGACGCCGGCTGCGTCGTTATAGGCGGCATTGAGGATGCCGGCTATCCTTCACGAGGTCGATCCCGATGATCAAGGTCGCGCCGCGCCCGAGCATGCGCCCGGCATGGCGCAGGAACGAGCAGGCCTCGTGCGGCTCGAAATTGCCGATGGTCGAGCCCGGGAAGAAGCCGACATGCGCCATGCGCCGGCGGCCGCCGCCGGCAGCGCGAACGGCTGCGTGAAATCGGCCTCGACCGGCAGCACCGCAAGTTGCGGATAGTCGCGGCGCAAATCCTCCGCCTCCTGCGACGAGCATCTCGGCGGAAATGTCGACCGGCACATAGGCCGCGATCGTCGGCGCGGCGGCGAGCAGGATGCGCACCTTCTGGCTCGAGCCGCTGCCGAACTCGATCAGCGCCGAGCCGGCGGGAAGAACGCGCGCCGATGTCGCGGCGCCTGGTCGCGCAGAATCGCGAGCTCGCAGCGGGTCGGGTAATATTCCGGCAGTGCCGTGATCTGCTCGAACAGCTGCGACCCGGCCTCGTCATAGAAATATTTCGGCGAGCAGCCGCTTGGGCCGCGCGGTCAAGCCGGCGATCACGTCGCGCGCGAATGACGATTCGCTCCTCGACGGGTTCATAGCGAAGTGCGGCACCGGTCTGCGCAGCCATCATCAACTCCAGTCATCAAGCACGCTCGGCGCGCTCATCCGGGATAGTCCGACAAGCCGCAGTCCGCTGAACTGCCAGCGCGCCGGCGGATAGAAGAAATTGCGGTAGCTCGTACGCGCGTGGCCGCTGGGCGTTGCGTGCGAGCTGCCGCGCAAGCACCATCTGGTTGATCATGAACTTGCCGTTGTACTCGCCGAGCGCGCCGGCCGCCGCGCGGATAGCCCGGATATGGCGCGATAGGCGCTGCGCGTCCATTGCCAGACGATGCCGAAGGCATCGTCGAGCAGGTTCGCCCGCGCAGCGACCTCCCATTCCGCCTCGGTCGGCAGATGCTTGCCGGCCCAGCGCGCAAAGGCGTCGGCCTCGTAGTAGCTCACATGGGCGACCGGCGCGTCCGGGTCGACCGGCCGAAGGCCGCCGAGCGTGAACGGACAGCCACGCGCCGTCGACCTCGCGCCAATAGCCGGGCGCGTTCCAGCCTTCCGCCTCGAGCGTCGCCCAGCCGTCGGAGAGCCACAGCGACGGCGTCGCATAGCCGCCGTCGGCCATGAATTCGAGCCATTGTCGCGTTGGTGACGAGACCGCGCGCGATCGCGCACCGGCTGCAGGTAGACCTGGTGCGCAGGGCCTTCGTTGTCGAAGCAATAGCCCGTCGCCCTCGAAGCCGATGGTGTGAATGCCCGATGGCAGATCGACAAACCGCGCCGGGCGCAGCCGTGCGCGCGGCGGTCGCCAATCGGCGATCGTAGGCGGGCGCGATCGGGATTCTGCGCAAACGCGTGCAGGATGTCGGTGAGCAGCAGTTCCTGATGCTGCTGCTCGTGATGCAGGCCGATCTCGAGGATGCGCGGCCACCTCGGCCCAGTCCGCATCCTTCGCGACCGCAAGCAGCCGCTCGACCGCTTCATCGACGTGGGCACGGAAGGCCGTCGACGTCGTCGCAATCCGGCCGCGTGAGCAGCCCGCGTCTCGGCCGCGCATGGCGCGGGCCGGCCGCGACGTAATACGAGTTGAACAGATACGCGAAGCGCTCGTCGAACACGCGATAGCCGGCAAGACGCGGCGCCAGCAGGAACTGCTCGAGGAACCAGGTCGTATGCGCGCGATGCCATTTGGTCGGGCTGGCATCGGGCATCGACTGCACCACCTGGTCCTCGGGCTCAGCGAGCGCGGCGCGACGTTCGGTCTCCGCGCGCACCGCGCGGAAGGCATCGCGCCAGACGGTGCGTGGATCGTCCGGTGCGGCGGCTTGGATTGTGGAGTCATCCGCCTCGTCGCGCGGGCGACGAAGGACTGAAGACGAGGTAGCGGGCGGCATGCCCAATCCCGGGTTGGAGAAATCGTAAAGGTTCGGTGACAGGAAACTGCTTTAGGGGATCGATTGTTCCTTATTATACGGGCTGGAGCACGGTTGGGTTGCGGCTCGCGGACATTTTATGTGGCGTGAGGGCGTCTCGGCGACGCCAGCGAAAACTCAATATTTTCCATGGCGTTAGAGGATTCCGTCAGTCTGGGGCGCGACCGCAGTGAGGGCCTGGATGCATACCGGTACCGTGCCGGGAGGCCGCGACCGCGCTGCGGCTCGCGCGAGTCGCCCTCGCATGTCGAATGTACGTTCGCCGCGTTAGATGATGTCGCGACGTGACCCGGTCAATCCCGCTTCGCGAATACGTGTACGTGCCCACGCGCGAGTTGCGCGGCGAGGTGGAAGCGATTACTTGGCCGCGCTGGCGCCGGCGGCCGCGGCCACGCCGTCCTGCTGCCCGGTGCCGCCGCTCGCGCCGACCGCGCCGATGATCTTGCCGTTGACGACGATCGGAACGCCGCCTTCCGATGCCACCGGTCTCTCGGGAAAGGTCATGAAGGCGGTGTTGCCCGCGGCATATTGATCCGCGAAGCTCTTGCTCGGACGACGGAACATGACCGCCGTGCGCGCCTTGCCTTGAGCAATCTTCGCCGATGCCATCTGAGTCCCGTCCATCTTCTCAAAATAGACGAGCTCTCCCGCCGGTCCCACGATGGCGAACGCCATGCGCCAATTATTCTTCTTGGCCTCGGCGAAAGCAGCGGCCGCGACGCCCTTCGCCTGCTCGTTGGTGATCGGCGGGCCGTAGTCCGGCGGAGGAACGGGCGCGGGGCCTGGGGACGCCGCGGGGTGTCGACGGCGCCGGCTGCTGCGCCAGCGCTGTGGTGCCGAGCACCAGCGCCGAGCTGATGCCGAGCGCGATCAAGACATGAAGTCGCATGGTCCAGCCTCCACCTAAGTTCTTTGCTATGTTGAAATCGCAATTTCGTAGGCAAGACGCGCGTTTTTGCGGCGTGCAGTTTCTCTCCGTCGGAACAGGCTATAGCCGCAGCGTCATGATGTTGTCGAAAATTGGTCGTCTGTGGGCCGCGCGCCGATCACTCATAGTATCGCAGGGTCGCCTCCGGGCGACCCCTGCACTAGGATAGGCGAGTTGCCGTTCCACGAGCAAGAAGCGCTGTCGCCAAGGCACGGCGCGATCAATCGGGCAGCCTGCCCGGAAACGCGGCGAGGCCGGTACATGACGATGCAAGCGAAGCAGGGGATGGGGGCTCTATTGGCGGTCCTGCTGGTGGGCGCCCCGGCGGCAGCGTTCGGCCAGGCGAACTGCCGCAACACCGGCGCGTTCGAGCCGCTGGCTCGCCGACTTCAAGAAGGAAGCGGCGGCCCAAGGCATTTCCCAAGCCACGATCGCGGCCGCGGCGCCCTACCTGGTGCTCGACCAGCGCATCATCAATATCGACCGCGGGCAGCGGTTCTTCGCGCAGAACTTCCTGGAAATCTCCGACAAGATGCTGGCAGGCGGGCGGCTCCCGAGCGGCGCCGCCCAGATCAAGAAGCACCAGGCCCTGTTCGCACGCGAGGAAAAGGAATTCGGCGTGCCCGCTTCCGTGATCACCGCCTTCTGGGGCCTCGAGAGCGATTTCGGCAGCCGGTCAGGGCAAGGACCAGGCGATCAAGTCGTTGGCGACGCTCGCCTACGACTGCCGCCGCTCGGACATGTTCCGCGGGCATCTGTTCGACGCGCTGCGCCTGATCGAACGCGGCGACCTGCGCGCCGATGAGATGATCGGCTCCTGGGCCGGCGAACTCGGCCAGACCCAGATGATGCCGTCCGAATACATGGCGCATGCCATCGACTATGACGGCGACGGCAAGCGCAACCTGATCCGGTCGCGCTTCGGACGTGATCGGCTCGACCGGAAAATACCTCGTCCATCTCGGATGGAAACGCGGCGAGCCGTGGCTGCAGGAGGTGCGCGTGCCCGCCAACCTTCCCTGGAAGGAGGCCGATCTCTCGGTCCAGCATCCGCGCTCGCAAGTGGGCGGCCTGGGGAGTGACGCGCGCCGACGGCAAGCCGCTCCCGAACGACAACATGCCGGCCTCGCTGGTGCTGCCGATGGGACGGTTCGGACCGACGTTCATGGCCTACGATAATTTCCAGGCCTATCTGAAGTGGAACCAGTCGCTCAATGTATTCGCTGACCGCGGCCTATTACGCCACGCGCCTCGATGGCGCGCCGCCCATGAGCAGGGGCAGCGGCGAACATTCCAAAGATCACCTTCGAAGAGACGCGCGAACTGCAGGAGCTCCTGCAGAAGCGCGGTTATGATGTCGGTCGCGTCGACGGCGTGCTCGGACTCAAGAGCCGGGTCGCCATCCGGGACCTGCAGATCAAATCCGGCCTGCCGGCCGACGGCTGGCCGACGGCGGAGCTGCTCGCGCGCGCGCGCACCGGGAGATGATTCCGGCGCGGAATCCTCGTCCAGCCCGGGTGAACGCTAGGGAAGGTCAGGCCGCGGCCAGCAGAACCTCCGCGGTGCGCTCCGGCATATCGATCATGACCTCGTGGCCGCACGGCATTTCGAACGTGCGCCGGGACGGATCGGCCTTCACCTTGGCATAGGCCCTCTCGAAATTGGGATTGTCGTAGCCGGTCGCCCGGACATAGGTCTTCTTCGGCACGCGGTCGCGCGCGCCCGTCAGCCTGATCGGCGTGAACGCAACCCCGATCGGCTGCGCCGTGAATTTCTCTTGCACCCAGGGCTGGTCTTTCTCGTTCACCTTCCAAACCGACGGGTGCGGCGCAGGTCTCGACACTTCGGCCCGCTTCATCGCTTCTTCGATCTCGGCGCGACTGCGCGGCGAGTTGGTGTCGAGCACGCGCTGTCCGTTCTCCGGCATGAAGGCATCGAGGAAGACGATCGAGGCAATCTTCTTCTCGACCTGCTCGGCCGCGCCCGAGATGATCCAGCCGCCGTAGGAGTGGCCGACGAGCACGAAGCCATCGAGGCTTTCCCATCGAATGACGTTGACCACGTCGGCGATATGGGTATCGAGCGTGATCATGCCGCTCATGAGATGCGAGCGCTCGCCGAGCCCGGTGAGAGTCGGCGCGAACACCTTATGCCCCCGTTTCTCCAGGATGTCGGCGACGCGCCGATAGCACCAGCCGCCGGCGGAAGAGCCGTGGACCAGAACGAAGGTCTTGCGGTCGGTCTGCGCCAGCGCGGGCGACATTCCATCCAGGGCGGCTCCCGGCCGCCAGCCCCAACGCGGCGTGGCCGATCACAGCCCGTCGCGTCGGCGAATGCTTCTCGTTGTCCATCTCGCTCTCCTGGATCGTGGCCGTGGGGCTTTCGCCGGACTCTCGCTCGCTCGTTCATCGATCGCGTCCTTGGCCACTCGTCGATGGCAGTTTGATAGTGTACATCACCAAAGTCACGCGGTGATCACGCGGGTCAGGATGCAACTCACGTGCGCGCGTCGGCGGGGCACGAACCCCCATCGGGAGACAAGGAATGGCGTTGAAAATCCGCCGCGTCGTGACCGGACACGATGACAACGGCCGCGCTGTCGTCGCCGTCGACGAAATCTGCAAGAATGTGATGTCGCGCCGGCCCAACCACGAAAGCTGCGTGGTCTGGTCGACCGGATCTTTCCCGCCGACAATTCCGGGACGGAAGACGGCGGCTTGCGCCCGGTCGCGACCACCGATCCGAACGGCACCGTGTTCCGGATCGGCGTCTATCACCCCGGCGTCGCGCCGCGCAATCACCGCACCAGACTCGATCGACTACGCCATCGTGCTGTCGGGCGAGATCGACATGGAGATCGACGGCGCGATCGTCCATCTGCGCGCGGGAGATGTACTGGTGCAGCGCGGGACCATTCACAACTGGACCAATCCGGGCACCGAGCCCTGCGTGGTGGCCTTCGTGCTGGTTGCGGCCAAGCCGGTGGAGCGCGCCGGCAAGCTCCTCGGCGCGATCGGTTGAGGGCGATTGCCGAAAACTCTAGGGAGAGCACCGTGAAGGTTCGAATTCTGTTGGTCGCATTGGTTTGTGCTTTGACCGGGCAGGCGCAGGCCCAATCCAACTATCCGTCGCGGCCGGTGCGCATCGTGGTGCCGTCGCCGCCGGCGGGCGGCACCGACATCATCGCCCGTGTGCTCGCGCAATATTTCTCCAACGCCATCGGCCAGCAGTTCTACGTGGAGAACAGGCCCGGCGCCGGCAACATGATCGGCATCGAGAGCGTCGCGCGCGCCGCGCCCGACGGCTACACGCTGCTGTTCGTTCCGAGCACGCTCGCGCTCAACAGCGTCATGTACAAGAAGGTATCCTACGATCCCGTGCGCGACTTTGCGCCGATCACGCTTGGCCGCCGCCGCGCCCAATGTGCTGGTGGTCAATCCCACGGTGCCCGCGCAGACTCCATCGCCGAGCTGATCGCGCTCGCGAAGCAAAAGCCCGGGCAGCTCACCTACGGCACGCCGGGCATCGGCACCTCGCCGCACATGGCCATGGAGCTGTTCAAGAGCCTGGCCGGCGTCGACCTGCAGCACATTCCCTATCGCGGCACGGCGCCGGCGATGACCGACGTCATCAGCGGACAGATCACGGCCATGTTCTCGAACGCGCTCACCGCCAAGCCGCAGATCGAGATCCGGCGCCGTGCGGGCGCTTGGGCGTTTCGAGCCGAACGCGCAGCGAGTCCATGCCGAACGTGCCGCCGATCGCGGAGGCGGGGTGCCCGAACTACGAGGCGACCCAGTGGTACGGGCTGGTGGCGCCGGCGGGAACGCCCGCCGACATCATCGCGCGCCTGCACGCCGAGGCGACGCAGGCGCTCAAGACCCAGGACATGAAGGACAAGCTCGCCAGCGACGGCGCCGAGCCGGTCGGCACCACGCCCGCGGAGTTCGCCGCCCATATCAAGAGCGAGCTGGAGAAATGGGCCAACGTCGCGCGCGTCGCCAAGATCGAGCCGCAGTAGGCTAAACTGTCTCACTGCATTGCGTCAGCGAAGCGCTGCAGCGCTGACCCCGCAGCGCGCTTCGCGCTATCCGCCGCCCTTGGTCTCGGCCAGGAGCTTGCGGACGTAGTCCAGCAGCTCGGGCGGCGCGCCCGCGATCCGCTCGATCGCCTGGAGAACCCCGTCGCCTTCGATCGGGCTCACGTCGACTCTGAGTCGCGCCGGCATCCTCCAGATAGCGCGCATCGCTGTGGACGGCGAGGAACGCGCGCTGCAGCGCCTTGGCGCGGTCCGCGGGGACATCGGGCGGCGCCGCGAACGGCCGCGACAGCGTGTAGGGCAGCTCCACCAGCTCGATCAGCGCCCGCGCCGCCTCGTTCTTCGCGAGCTCCCGCGCCGTGGGCACGTCGGGGAAATCCGGATGGCGGGTCGTTCGCGCGAACTGAACCAGCACGCGATAACCGCTGTCCGGCTTGAGCCATTCGGGCTTCATCGATTTCACCGAGGACAGATCGACGGTGCGTCCGTGCACCTCGCCGCGCTCGATCGCGAGAAAGATCGCGGTGCTGTCGGGATAGCCCACGACCTGCTTGACGTGAAGACCGATGGTGTCGCGCAGGATGATCGGCACGTCGTTGCCGGTCGCGCTTTCGGCGTTGCCGCCGAGCACGAGCGGCGGAAGGTCGGCGCCGTCGCGCCTCGTCGATGGATTTCACCGGCGCGTCCTTGCGCACGATCAGGATGTAGGCGTCGTTGACGAAGCTCGACGAAGAGCCGAGCCAGGTCAGCTTGCGCGGCTCGAACTGGACGTTCGGATTGCCGCCGAGCAGACCGATGAGCGGCATGTTGCGCGAGAACATGCCGATCGTGGTGCCGTCCTTGGGCGCGGCATTGTAGAGGTAGTTGACCGCGCGCAGGCTGCCGGCACCGGGCATGTTCTGCACGATCACGTTCGGATTGCCGGGAATGAATCTGCCGAAATGGCGCGCCAGCAGCCGGGCATAGATGTCGTAGCCACCGCTCGGTCCGTAGCCGACGATCAGATCGATCTGCTTGCCCCGGTAGAAATCAGCGACCTCGTCGGCGTGCGCGAGGCGCAACCGCGAACACAGCGGTGATCGCCATCGCTGCCGTCCAGCGCGCGAACATCCTTCCTCCCGGTGGCGCCGAAGGATAAACGCGGCGGTCGCGCGATTCAATGCCTGGGCTGAAGCTAAAGCCAACCCCGGATCCGAAGCGATGACGTACATGACGATCGCGGAGACCACCATCAGGCCCAGGGCCCAGGCGTAGCCCCATGTCCAATCGAGTTCCGGCATGTGCTTGAAATTCATGCCGTAGACGCTGGCCACCAATACCGGCGGCGTGAGCAATACGCCGAGAATCGTCAGGATGTTGATGACCCGGCTCTGCAGGATGCCGATGTATCCCACCGCGCCGTCGAGCATGAATGCGTTGGTCGCCGACAGAGTCCTCCTCCGCTTCGCGCAAGCGCCTTCAGTTCGTGCTCGAACGATTTCGAGCTTTAACGCCAAGGGGCTGTCGACGTCCCGTTCCTGCAACAGGATGATCGACCCGGCGAAAGCTCAAGCACGCTCCGCCGCAGCTTCACCAGCACTTCGCGGCAATAGCCGAGCTCGGTGAGGACCAGATCGAGCTGATGCGTGCGCCGTCGCGGCGATGCTTCGATCCGCAGCCGGCGCTTCGGCGTGGCATGATGCTGAAACAGCGCACGGTTGATCCGCTCGAGATCATCACCGACATGATCGAGCAGGTCGGTGGCACACTCGATGATCAGATCGAGAAGGACCGAGAAGGCATCGCTCGAGCCAGGCGGAACGCAGTCGTCGCATTGCTGCGCCAGCCACGCGAGTCCCCGGAACCCCCTTGGTCACCGTGACGAGCGGGGCCCTTGGCGCGAATGAACTGCACGGTGACCAGCGTGCGGCCGACGCGCGTCAAAGCCGGCGAGCAGCAATGCGGTAAGGGTGATGGTGCCGTCAGTCGAACGGACCGGGGTGGAAATCTGAAACTTGGCGGGCTCCTCCGGCAAACGGAGCCGGATGTCGAGGGCCTGCTCGACGGCCTTCTGCTCGGCGGGCGTCGGCTCGTAGATGTCGATCCAATAGACGCCTCGGAAAGCTTGGCGAGGTCCCCGGACACGGGCTTGAGACCGCCGCCTTCGACCACATAGGCCTGCAACACTCAAATGCTCCCGAAATCAGAAGTCGTCGAACGAGGAGCGACGCTACTCCAACGCGGCAACCGCAGCAGATTGTTTCGGCACGCGCGGCCGTCTGTCGGTTTCAGCGCGGCCGCAGCCCGAACATCGTCTCGGCGTTCTTGTGGCAGATCTTTTCGCGGTCGGCCTGCGACAGTGTCGAGCGACTCGATCACCTCGATGGTGGAGCGGATGTAGCCCCTGCCCTTTTCCTTGTCGAACGGGCAATCGGAGGCGAACAGCACGTGATCCGGCGCCGAAGAACGACATGCCGCAGATCGGTCGGGGCGCGGGCGCCCGCGAGCGCGGTGTCGCCGTAGAAGCCCTTGAAATAGTCGAACGGGCCGCTTCTTCGAGCTTCTTCAAGAGCAGCGAATAATCCTCATCCGAGGTGCGCGCGCCCAGTTGATCCCAGCTGTGCGCGACGCGGCCTTCGAAATACGGAATGATGCCGCCGAGATGGTGCGAGATCACCTTCAGATCGGGGAAGCGGTCCATGATGCCGGAGAACACGAGGCGCGCGAGCGCAGCGCCGGTCTCGAACGGCCAGCCGATCACGCTGCAGATCTCGTATTTCGACTTCGTCTCGTTGCGGTAGTCCGCCATCTCGCGCGTGCGGATCGGATGCAGCAGGATCGGCTTGCCCGATTTCTCGATGATCTCGTAGATCGGCAGGAACTGATCCTGGTCGATGGGCGCGCCGTCGACATTGGTGTGCAGCTGGATCGCGTTGGCGCCGTTCGACAGCACGCGCTCGGCCTCCTTGGCCGCCGCCTCGGGCGCGTTCATCGGCAACGAGGCGGCGTAGCCGACGAAATGGTCGGGATATTTGGCGACCATGTCGGCAAGTCCGTCGTTGCCGATGCGCGCCCATTCCGGCGACTCGTCGGGACCGGCGAGCCGATCGATCGCCGGCATGCCGAGGCAGATCACCTGGCTGTAATCGGGAAAGGACTCGACGACGCGCAGCCGCTCGTCGATGTCGTAAAGCGCGGGAATGCCCCGCATCCGCTTGCCGAGATCCTTCTGTCCCGCCGGCGACTGCAGCAGCAACTCGTAGATGCGCTCAGGAAAGAAATGATTGAAGGCATCAATGTAGCGCATATCCTGTTCTCCGCTTTGTTGGCTGCCGCACCGATGCGCGAAAACCCGACGATGCGATTGTGTTGCAAGATCGCTTGTTTGTATACTCGAGCCATCGGCGGAAAACATATCGTCCTCACAACACCGCTGCCCAGCGATCAAGGGAGGTCACCATGAAGCGAGGGCTCGTCGGGCTCCTCATGCTGCTGAGCTCATCGGCACTGGCTCAACAATCGCCGCCTGAAATTCCGTACGACTCGGTTGCCAACCTCCTGAAGCTGCCGCCGGACATGCATCTCGGCGAGGCGGCGGGTGTCGCCGTCAACTCGAAGGGCACATCTACGTCTATTCGCGCGGCGGCTCGAGCCACGGGCCCGGCCTACGGCAACACGGCCTCGCAGATTCTCGAATTCGATCGCAACGGCGTGTTCCTGCGCGAGATCGGCAAGAACCTCTACGCCTGGGCCTTCGCGCACACCGTGCGCGTCGACAAGGACGACAACATCTGGGCGACCGACAAGGGCTCGGACATGGTCGATCAAGTTCAGCCCGGAAGGCCGCGTCGAGATGGTGTTCGGACGCAAGTCGGAAGCGTCCGACGTCGAGGCCCATCCGCACGAGCGCAACGCCAATCCGCCGCTGCCGCATGTGGATGGCCGCTTCCGCCAGCCGACCGACGTGACCTGGGATGCGCACGGCAACATCTACATCAGCGACGGCTACGTGAACTCGCGCGTCGCCAAATACGACAAGAACGGCGACTGGGTGAAGTCGTGGGGGCAGCGCGGCAAGGGCCCCGGCGAGTTCAACCTCGTGCACAGCATCGCCGTCCGACGCGCAGGGCAACATCTATGTCGGCGACCGCAACAACCGGCGCATCCAGGTGTTCGACGGCGACGGCACCTTCAAGCGCGAGATCAAGATCGACGTGCCGTTCGACGAGAACGCCAAGCCCGCGATCGGCAACAAGCCCGACCTCACCAACTATCTGCAGACCGGCGGCAGCTTCGCGCCCGGCGCGCCGTGGGCGCTCTGCATCACGCCGGGGCCGAACCAGGTGCTCTACAGCTCCGATTCCTATCCCGGCCGCATCTACAAGCTCAGCCTCGACGGCAAGGTGCTCGGCTATCTCGGCAAGTCGGGCAAGCAGCTCAAGCAGTTCGGATGGATTCACGAGATGGCGTGCCCGTCCGAGAACGAGCTCTACGTCGCCGAGATCCTGACCTGGCGCGTGCAGAAGCTGATCCTGCGGCCGGACCAGCAGCGAGCGGCAGGCGAGCAACGATGATCAGTGCCTGACGTCCCGGACGCGGTGCGAGCGCTTTCGCGGCCGAACGGTGCGCAGCCGATCCGGGACAGACCGGATGGTCGCAAGCGCGATGCCAGGCAGGTCAACGTGACGCGCCGATGATCGTCTTCTGATAGAGGTCCTGCCACTTTCGGGCCTGATCGAGCATCGCCGCCGAATCGATGAGCTTGAGCGAGCCGCGATCGATCGGCGTCTCGAGCGTTCGGCGTCACGGTGACGAACTGGCGGCTGGCCAGGAGTCTGCTGGCCTTCCCCGATCAGGAAATCGAAGAACAGCATCGCCGCGTGCGGATGCGGCGCGTTGCGCGCGAGCCCTTCGGCCGTCATGCGCGCGACCGCCGGCGGAATCACGAACCAGTCGAGCGGCGCGCCTTTGCGCTTCGCTCTGCTCGGCCAAGAAGCCGTAGACGGTCAGCGCCAGCGGCACCTCGCCGGCGGCGACCAGGTTGGCGAGCAGGTTGTGGCCCTTGCGCACCGAGATGCCGTTCGCGGCGACGATGTCGCGGAACAGTTGCAACCCGCGCGCCTCGCCGAGATCCATGACGACCTGCGCGAACCAGTCGAAATCCTCCGACTCGATCCCGAGCTTGCCCTTCCATTCCGGCTTGAGCAGGTCGCGATAGGACTTCGGGCAGGTTGTCCTTCTGTACGAGATTGCGTGTTGTAGGCCTGGACGATGGTGTTGAGATAGACCGCCACCCATTGCCGGTGCGGCGCGATCGCCTCCGGAATGAGGTCGGCGAGATTCGGCGATTTCACCTCCTGCAGCAGGTTCTCGCGATAGAGCGGCTCGAGCGCCGAGCTCGAGCCGGCCATGACATCGACCTCGAAGCGCCGGGCCTTTGCCTCGCTGATGATACGCTGCAGGAAGCCCTCCGAGTCGGCGCGCCAGACCTTGACCTTGACGCCGTATTTCTTGTCGAAGGCGGCGACCAAGGCGGTAATGTCCTCGGTCGGGATCGACGAGTAGAACGTGAGCTCCTTTTCCTTCTTGGCGCCTTCGAGCAGCCGCTGGCTCGCGGTCGGCGCCTTGGTAGGTCGCGATCTCGGCAGCGCGGTCTGCTTTGCGCGAGCGCGGACTGATGGAGCGCGGAGCGGAACGCTCAGAAGCGATCGCGAGCGCCGCCAGGCTGTCAGCAATAATCCGCTGTGGTCGTCGCATGCCGGCGGGACTCCGGCTGCGGTTGGTCATGCCGGCAAACCATGGCACAATTTCGTGGGCCTTGTCAGCGCAACCAGCATGCCAAAACAGGACGGGGAAGCATCCAATGAAGATCGTGAAGCTCGAGGACTTCCATGTGGATGGCGGCTGGGACACCTATTCGTTCCTCAAGATCACCACCGACGAGGGCGTCACCGGCTGGTCCGAGTTCAACGAGAGCCGCCGCAAGGGCATGACCGGCGTGGTCCAGGGCCTCGGCGCCGCGCTCATCGGCCAGGACCCGCGCGCGGTCGGCCGCATCGACGCGACGCTGTACGCCCAATCGCGGCCGACCGCGGGCGGGCTCACGTCTCACGCCATCGCCGCGATCGTGAATGCCTGCCTCGACATCAAGGGCAAGGCGCTCGGCGTTCCGGTCTACGAGCTGTTCGGCGGCGCGCTGCGCGACCGGATGCCGGTCTATTGGTCGCGCTGCGGCGTCCTGCGCGCGCGCTGCGCTGATCTGTTCGACGGCAAGGTGATCGACCGGCCGGCGGTGCGCAGCCTCGACGATCTCAGCCGGGCCGCCCGCGAGGCGCGCGAGCGCGGCTTCAAGGCGCTCAAGACCAACCTGCTGCTGTTCGACGACAAGGGCGGCCGGCAGTTCGCTCCCGGCATGGCCGGCGCCGGCATCGGCCATCCCGAGCTCAATCTCACCGACGACATCCTCGACGCGCTGATCGCACAGCTCACCGCGCTGCGCGAGGGCGCAGGTCCCGGCGTGCGCCTGCTGGTCGATCTCAACTTCAACTACAAGCCCGAGGGTCTGCGGCGGATCGCCAAGGCGGTCGAGCCGTTCAACCTGCTGTGGCTCGAAATGGACATGTTCGAGCCCAAGGCGCTGAGCCTCATTCGCCAATCGACCACCACGCCGATCGGCTCGCTGGAGACGATCCTCGGCCGCCGCAACCTCAAGCCCTATCTCGAGAACTATGCGGTCGACGTCGCCATCATCGACGCGCAATGGAACGGGCTGGTGGAGTCGATCAGGATGGCGAGCATGGCCGACGCCTACGAGGTCAACGTCGCCTCGCACAATTTCAACGGCCCGCTCGCCAATATCATGAGCGCGCATTTCTGCGCCGCGATCCCGAACTTCCGGATCATGGAGTTCGACGTCGACGAGGTGCCGTGGAAAGCGAAGCTCCTCACCAATCCCTACGTGATCGAGAACGGCGACCTTCTCCTCCCCACCGGGCCCGGCTGGGGTACCGCCGTCAACGAAGCGGTTGTCCGCGCGCATCCGCCGAAGATGTGAATCGCCGGAGCGAGTCGGTGACCATCGCCAGCCGGCAGCTCCTGCCGCGCGCCGACAGCGTTTCTTTCGCCTGCTCAGTGACCTGCTATCACCATCGCGCGAACCCGCGTGTGACAATCACATGCAGGCGGCCGGCACAGGCCGGCCTCGACGTGCGATTCAAGCCAAGCGAAGAGCCAGCAACAGAGGAGAATGACCATGATGAACAAGATCATCCTGGCGATCGTTCTGACGATCGCGACCCTCGCCGCGGTTCCCGCCTCCGCTGGCCCGTACTGCCAGGAAGACCTGGGCTACGGACGCACCAGCAGCTTCGGCTGCGGCGGCTAAGGCGTTACAGATCGGATGCATGGCCCCGGCCGCCATCTGGCGGTCGGGGCTGCTCCGTGCAGATTTCGGCTCGCACCGGACTGCATGATCTGCATCCGGTCCCCGATGCCAATGGTTTGCTGTTTCGGGTCGCCTGCGGCTAATGCTCCGCGCGGTGAAGCCCGAGCAACGGCGCGTGTCCTCCGCGGTGTTGTCAGCGTTGGCCACCTTGCTTGGACCGTGACAGCTCTTGGTCGTTGCGCACCCGGCCGGATCTCGGCCGGCGACCAGCTTTTTCCTGCAGAAAGACTCCGAGGAAGGGCCCGAGTCCGTCGCGCATGTCGGCCAGGAAGAAGTGCGCAGGCAGCGACTTCATCATCGGGGGTGTCACTTACTTTCAGTTGGAGAGCTGTCGCTGTGTTGGGCAGCGGCCGCATCATCGGAGTGATGCGTCGCGGCCACATTCGACATGTTTCAGCCGCGATTTGCGGATCGCCGCGGGCTCGCGCGTCCGACAAGGCGGAAAAATTGACATCGTCGATATATCAGGATGCTGCGTCTTGATATCGGGCATGGACATGCGACTTTGTGCTGCTTCCTTCACGCTCGCCGGCTGGCCATCGAGGCCGCTCGCATAAAGACGCAGTAAACACATTCCTACGGATTCGGTAATTTGCCGGAGCCATCGTTTTGCAGCGATAGTTTTGCGCCGCAATATTCCATTGGGGAGATGATAAACGTGGGTGCAGAGGGGAACACTGCAGCATCACGCGGCGGCCGCCGTCTCGTTCTCACTGTAGGTTTCCTTGCAATCCTCGCGGCTGGCGCAGCCGCTCTACTGGTACGGCGCGCAGGGCCGCGACCGGCGCACGCCGCACGTGCTGCCCGCACGACCGGGCGTGCCGGTGAGCGTCGCCATCGTCGGCCGGCAGGACGTGCCGATCTACCTGACCGGGCTCGGTACCGTGCAGGCGTCGTTCACCGTCGGCATTCATTCGCAGGTCGACGGCAAGCTGCAGGAGGTGCTGTTCACCGAAGGCCAGCACGTCAAGAAGGGCGACGTGCTGGCGAAGATCGACCCGCGCCTGTTCCAGGCCGCGCTCGACCAGGCCAAGGCCAAGAAGGCCCAGGACCAGGCCCAACTCACCTCGGCCGAGAAAGACCTCGCGCGCTCGAAGACGCTGGTGCTCTCGAACATCACCTCGCAGCAGATCGTCGACCAGCAGCAGGCCAAGGTCGATCAGTTCAAGGCCTCGATGGCCGCCGACGAGGCGGCGATCCAAACCGCGCGAGACCCAGCTCGACTACACCACCATCACCGCGCCGAGCGACGGGCGTATCGGCGTGCGCCTGGTCGATCCCGGAAATATCGTCCACGCCAACGACCAGGGCTCGCTCGCGACGCTGGTGCTGACGCGGCCGTCCGCCGTGCTGTTCACCCTGCCGGCGCGTTCCCTCGACGATATCCGCGACGCGATGGCGCGCGGTCCGGTGGAAGTGGTCGCCTACGACCAGGACAACCGCCGCGCGCTCGCCACCGGCAAGCTGCTGCTGGTCGACAACATCATCGACCAGACCACCGCCACCATCCGGCTCAAGGCGATGTTCCCCAACGACGACGAGAAGCTGTGGCCGGGCGAGTTCGTCAATGCGCACGTGCTGCTCGACACCCGCAGCGCCGCCGTCGTCGATTCCCTCGGGCGCCGTCCAGCGCGGACCGAACGGCCTGTTCGTCTGGACCGTCACCGCGAACAACCTGGCCGAGCCGCGTCCGATCGAGGTCGGCCCGACCTACCAGGATCTGACGGTCGTCACCTCCGGCCTCAGCCGGCGGTGAGCGCATCGTGACCGACGGTCAATACAAGCTCCAGCGCAACGCGCCGGTCGCGGTGAGCGCCCCGCCGACGGCGGCGGCGGGGAGCAGCTCGTGAACCTCTCCGAACCGTTCATCCGCCGGCCGGTCGCCACCACGCTGCTGATGGCGGCGCTGGCATTCGTCGGCCTGGTCGCCTTTCCGTTCCTGCCGGTCGCCCCGTTGCCGCAGGTGGATTTTCCGACCATCCAGGTCACCGCCAACTTTCAGGGCGCGAGCGCGGAGACCATGGCCTCTTCGGTCGCCGCGCCGCTCGAGCGGCAGTTCGCGCAGATCCCGGGCGTCAGCCAGCTGACCTCGTTGAGCGCGCTCGGCGCGACCACGATCGTCATCCAGTTCGATCTCAACCGCAACATCGACTCGGCGGGGCAGGACGTGCAGGCGGCGATCACCGTCGCCAACAAGACCTTGCCGCACGAGATGACCGCGCCGCCGAGCTACAAGAAGGTCAACCCGGCCGACTCGCCCATCACTCATGCTGTCGGTGCGCTCCGACACGATGCCGCTGACCATCGTCGACGACTACGCCGATCTCTTCCTCGCCCAGCAGATCTCGCAGGTGCCCGGCGTCGCCCAGGTCTCGATCTTCGGCGACCGGACGCCGGCGATCCGCATCCAGGTCGATCCGGCCAAGCTCGCCGCCAGCGGCGTCACGCTGGAAGAGATCCGCAGCATCGCTCGTCACCTCCACGTCCAACGCCGCCAAGGGCACGATCAACACCGACAAGCTCAGCTTCACGATCGCCGCCAACGACCAGATCACCGAGGCCGAGCAAGTTCAACGACGTCATCCTCGCCTATCGCAACGGCGCGCCGATCCGGGTGCGCGACGTCGGCCAGGCGGTGCCCGAGGAGGTCGACCGCACCGTCGCGGCCTATCAGAACAACCAGCCCGGCATCATCCTGGCGGTGTTCAAGCAGCCCGGCGCCAACGTCATCGAGACGGTCGACCAGATCAAGGCGCAGCTGCCGCAGCTCACCGCGCGGATTCCGCCGGCGATCGAGGTGAAGACCATTCTCGACCGCACCACGACCATTCGCGCCTCGGTGGCGGACGTGGAGTTCACGCTCGCGCTGACCATCGCCCTGGTCGTGATGGTGATCCTCGCTGTTCCTGCGCAATTTCTGGGCCACCCTCATTCCCGAGCATCACCGTGCCGCTCGCGCTGCTCGGCTCGTGCGCGGCCATGTACCTGCTCAACTTCAGCCTCGACAACCTGTCGCTGATGGCGCTGACGATCGCGGTCGGCTTCGTGGTCGACGATGCCATCGTCGTGGTCGAGAACATCTACCGCCACATCGAGCACGGCGACGCCGCCGTTCGAGGCCGCGCATCAAGGGCTCGCGCGAGATCGGCTTCACCGTGCTGTCGATCAGCGTTTCGCTGATCGCGGTGTTCATCCCGCTGCTGCTCATGGGCGGGATCATCGGCCGCCTGTTCCGCGAATTCGCCCTGACCGTGACGGCGTCGATCGCCGTCTCGGCGCTGGTCTCGCTCACGCTCGCGCCGATGCTGTGCTCGCGCTTCATGCATCGCGAGATCCGGACGAGCACGGCCGCATCTACCGCGTGATCGAGGCCGGCTTCAACGGCGATGCTGTCGTTCTACCGGCGCACGCTCGACATCGTGCTGCGCCACCAGTGCGATCACGCTCTGCGTCTTCTTCGCCACCATGGCGTTGACCGCGGTCATGACCGTCACGATTCCCAAGGGCTTCTTCCCGATCCAGGACACCGGCCTGATCTCGGGCTTCGCCGAGGCCGCGCAGGACACCGCGCCCGAGCAGATGATGCGCATCATCCGCGAGTTCGGCGACGTGCTGCTGCACGATCCCGACGTCGCCGGCTTCGGCTCGTTCACCGGCAGCACCGGCGGCGCCCAGACCGCCAATACCGGCCGCTTCTTCATCGTGCTCAAGCCGCGCGACGAGCGCGAGCTCACGTCCTCGCAGATCATCGACCGGCTGCGGCCGCAGCTCGCCAAGGTCAAGGGCGCGAACCTGTTCCTGCAGCCGACGCAGGACATCACCGTGGGCGGCCGCATCTCCCGCGCCAGCTTCCAGTACACGCTGCAGGATTCCAACGTCGCCGAGCTCAACGAGTGGTCGGACAAGCTGCTGGAGAAGATGCGCACGCTGCCGCAGATCGCCGACGTGTCGAGCGATCTCCTGGCGAATGCGCCGCAGCTCAAGGTCACCATCAATCGCGACCAGGCCTCGCGCTTCGGCATCTCGCCGCAGATGATCGACGACACCCTCAACGACGCCTTCGGCCAGCGCCAGATCACGCAGTATTTCACGCAGCTCAAGACCTATTGGATCATCCTCGAAATCCTGCCCGAGCAGCAGCGCGACCTCGCCTCGCTCGACCGCCTCTACGTGAAATCGCCGCTGACCGGCGGCCGCCGTGCCGCTGTCCACGCTGGTCGAGGTCGATACCGGCAAGGTCGGGCCGCTGTCGGTCGCGCACCAGGGCCAGTTCCCGGCGGTCACGCTGAGCTTCAACCTGCAGCCGGGCGTTGCGCTCGGCGAGGCGGTCGACGCCATCGCGCAGGCCGCGCGCGAGATCGGCATGCCGTCCATCGGTGATCGGCACCTTCCAGGGCAACGCGCAGGCGTTCCAGTCCTCGCTGTCGAGCGAGCCGGCGCTGATCGCCGCCGCCCTCATCGTCGTCTACATCATCCTCGGCATGCTCTATGAGAGCTTCATCCATCCGCTGACCATCCTGTCGACGCTGCCGTCGGCCGGCATCGGCGCGTTGCTGGCGCTGCAGTTCGGCCACATGGACCTCTCGGTGATCGGCATCATCGGCATCATCCTCCTGATCGGCATCGTCAAGAAGAACGGCATCATGCTGGTCGACTTCGCGATCGCCGCCGAGCGCGACCGTCACATGCCGCCGATCGCGGCGATCCGCGAAGCCTGCCTGCTGCGCTTCCGTCCGATCCTGATGACGACGGCGGCGGCGATGCTCGCCGGCATCCCGCTGGCGTTCGGGCACGGCACCGGCTCGGAGCTGCGCCAGCCGCTCGGCTACGCCATGGTCGGCGGCCTCGCGCTCAGCCAGGTCGCTGACGCTCTACACCACGCCCGTGGTCTACCTCTATCTCTCGCGCGTGCAGAACTGGCTCAAGGGCGGCAAACGCGCGCCGTCGCAGGATCAGGAGCAGGAGCGCGAACGGCTGCGGGTGGTCGCGGCCGAGTGAGCGCGGCGTCATCCGCCATTCCAGCGATCGCGGCGGCGCATCATCACCGCGCCCACGGCTGCCCATTCCAAGCAAACCGGATAACATCGCGCCGGTTATGCCGTATCGCCGTTGGAATGGAGCTCCCATCATGCTGAAAGCCGCCATGCTCGCCGCCGTCGTGATCGTGTCGGTTGCCGCAGCCGCACGACCCGCATCCGCGCAAGCCGCGCCCGCCGGGGTCGAGAAGAAGAACTACAATTACTCCGAATGGACCAAAGGACGGTTCTCCGAGGCGGTGACGGTCACCGGCCCCGGCAAGATGATCTTTCTCGCCGGCGTCGGCGCGGAGGACGAGAACGGCGCGCCCGGGACGATCCTCCACAAGGGCGACTTCGGTGCACAATGCAAATACGCCTACGACAAGATCAAACGGCTTCTGGAGAAGCACGGCGCCACGTTGGCCGATGTCGCCAAGATGGTCAGCTACCTGACCGACGTGCGCTATCAGCCGGACTACGGCAAGTGCCGTGTCGAGGCGTTCGGAAACAATCCGCTTCCCGCGCACACGCTGCTGACCATCAGCCAGCTCGCCTGGCCCGGGATGATCGTCGAGATCGACGTGACCGCGATCGTGGCGAAGTAATGTGTAGCTCGTGAGGCTCGATGCAGAACTGTTGCCGCGCGCTCGGTGTTCCCCTCCGCGCGGAGGGGGTGGGGGTAGCGGTAGCAGTTGGCGGACACAGCTCGTTAACACAACTAGACCCCTCCCCAACCCTCCCAACGCAAGTCGGGCTTGCCCGACTTGCGCAAGCAAGCCGCGACCCGGGCAAGCCCGGGGCGCGTGGTGAGGAGCAGACCGAGTCTGTCGCCCACGCTGTGTCCATTTGAACGGGACAAGCGCCAGCTCGCCGTACACGCTCAATGCGTTCGCGCCTTACAGCGACACCGGCGTGCCCATGAAGTCGCGCTTGCCGAGCTCGATCGCCGCAATGGCGCAGGATGTCGTAGGCGGTGGTGCAGTGGAAATAGAAATTCGGCAGCGAGTTGTTGAGCAGCAGCGACTGCCCGGTGAACTCGCGCGCGGCGCCGCTCGGGAACGTGATCTTGATCTCCTTGTCCTCGGTGCCGTCGATCTGCGCCGGCTTGAGGCCCTTGATGAACTCGATGGTCTTGGCGATGCGCTCCTTGAGCTCGGGAATGGTCGCCTCGGTGTTCGGAAAGGTCGGCAGCTCGGCGCCGGCGAGCCTGCCGCAGGCGCTGATGGCGTGATCGGTCGCCGCCCGCACCTGCCGCACCAGCGGAAACATGTCGGGCGCAAGCCGCGTGTTCAGCAGCACCGACGGCTCGATCTTCTTCGGCCTCGGCAAAGGCCGCCGCCTTGTCGAGCACCGCCGACAGGCTGGTGAGGAACTGCACGAAGATGGGAACCGAGATCTTGTACATGGAAATGGTGGTCATCGCACGCAGTCCTTCGATTACGAGAGAACATGCATTTCATACCAGACTAGCGAGCCTCGGTCATGAGCGCGCCTTTCAGCAGCGCGGCCTCGACGTGCTCCTTCGGACCTGACGGATGGTCGAGCGCCATGCGGCTGAGGCAGTCGCGAATGTCGGGCGCGGCGCGCGGATGACGAAATCCGCGTCGCCAGCAGGACGGCGAGCTGCGGCGGCGAGGCCGACCGCAGCCGCTCGCAGCGCCGGAGAAGACCGCTGCTCGCGTCGCGGTGAAATCGGTGCCGAACGGAAACGGCGGCAGCAGTCCCTGCTCGCGCGCCGGCGCGAGCGCCCGCGCGATGCGCTCGGGGGTGTTGTCGCGGCACGCCGCCGGCAGCTCGAAGCCTTGCTCGATCTTGCCCGCGTCCTTCGCCTGCCGCAGCAATTCGTCCTGGAAGCGCGAGATCGGTCGACCGCGAGCATGGCGGCGATCACGTCGCGGTCGGTCTTTCCGCGCAAATCCGCGACGCCGTATTCGGTCACCACGATGTCGCGCAGGTGGCGCGGGATGGTGGTGTGGCCGTAGTTCCAGCGGATGTTCGAGCGTCGTCCGCCCGTTCGCGCTCGCGGGTCGCACGCAGCATGATGATCGAGCGCGCGTCGTCCAGCGCGAAGGCCTGGGCGACGAAGTTGTATTGGCCGCCGACGCCGCTCACGACCTGCCCGTTCTCCAAGCGCATCCGAGACCACGGCGCCGAGCAGGGTCGCCATCATGGCGTTGTTGATGAAGCGCGCCTTGACGCGCGCGCGGCGCTTGGCCGCTTCGTCGCCATAGAGCTCGTTGACGAACAGGACCGAGGTCATCCGCAGCTTGGCCAGCTCGCGCCTCCGGCATGTCGCGCAGCGCGCGGTAGAACGCGCGCGAGCCGAGGAAGAACGCCGCGTGCAGCAGCGCGCCGTCGACCTCGCGCTTGAGGATGCCGGCGCTGCATGAGGTCGAGGAAGCCCTCGACCAGCATCTCGCTCACGCCGTGCAGGCCCGCTGTCGAACGGATCGCTTTCGCGCATTCCGGTCGGCGCGCTGTCGGCGGGATCGAGCCGCGCCGCGATAGCGCGAAAATCGGAATTGGCCCGATGCCGCAGGATCAGCGCATGCGCCACCGCGTCGCCGAGCGATCCGATGCCGAGCTGCAGCGTGCCGCCGTCGGCGACGGTGCGCGCGACATGGATGCCGGCGGCGTACTCGGCGAGCTCGATCGGCTCGCGCGGCGGGCGCGAACAAGGGAAAGTCGGTCTGCCGGCCCCTCCAGCATGAAGATCGAATTCGCCGGCCGACGATATCGGCATCGCCGGGCATGAACGGCAGCTCGGAATTGACCTGCCCGACGAACAGAAAATCGCACTGCTCCGCGCGCGCGCGCGCCAGCAGATCGAGCGTGAGGTCGGGATTGCAGCTCAGGCTCAGTCGCGTCTCGCCGCCGCGCTCGCGCTTGGCGACGAGTTGCGCGACCACGTTGACGCCGCGCTCGAGCACATAGCGCAGCGCATGGGTGTAGTTGGCGGAGATATAATTCTGCTGCGCGGCGGCGACGCCGAGCCGCGTGCCGGCCTGGAAGAAGAACTCATCGACCGTGATGTTGGGCGGCAAGCGTGCCCGCTATGCATGCGCCGCGGCATAGGCGAGCTCGGGATAGCCGGCGAACAGCCGCTCCGCGAACGGCTGCACGAAGCGCCGTTCGAGGCCCGGCCGCGCGCGCGGCTTCTCCAGCGTGAGCGCGGTGAAGATGTGCAGGCGAATCGATGGGTCGGCCGACGGCGCGCGCAAACAGGGCATTGGCGACGTGATTGGCCTTGCCGAGGCCGAGCGGCAGCGCCAGCACGATGGTTCTTGCCGACGCGGGCGATGATGGCATCGGCGACGCGATCCGCGATCGTCGAACCGGTCGGGGCTGCCGCGGCTGCGTTTCATGTCAGGCCGATTGGGTGAAGGCTTGACCCGTCATCCTGAGCGCGAGCGCAGCGAGCCTCGAAGAGATGCAGCGCGACCAGGCCGTCGCCCTTCGAGGTTCGCCCAAAGGGGCGAGCACCTCGGGGTGACGGGGAAGACGTCGCCCCAGCGCCGGTCACCCCAGCCGGTCCCAGCCCGGATCGGGCCGGAAGCGCTCGCCGTAGCGCTGCGCCAGTCGCTTGAGCTCGGCGCAGATATTCGCGACGCCGCGCGACCTGGCGTAATGCATCGGGCCGCCGCGGAACGGCGCGAAGCCGGTCGCGAAGATCATCGCGCCGTCGACGCGTGTCCTCGTCCGCCACGCACGCCCTCGCGCAGGCAGGCGACGCAGACGTCGAGCATCGGGCAGGATGAGGCGGTCGGTCATCTCGCGCGGTCGGCTTCGGCGCGTCGCGATCCTTCACCGCCTCGCCGTCCTTCCACTCGTAGAAGCCCTTGCCGGTCTTGCGGCCGAGCTCGCCCGTCTCGACCTTCTTCGCGCAGCCATTGCGGCGACGGTCGGGCATCGGCGCGCCAGGCCGGCCTTGAGCATCTCGGCCACGTGCAGGCAGATGTCGAGGCCGACCGTGATCGGCGAGCTCGATCGGTCCCATCGGCATGCCGAAGTCCTCCGCGGCGGCGTCGATGGTCTCGCGCTTGATGCCCTCGTCGAGCATCACCATGGCTTCCAGCATGTAGGGCGTGAGCGCGCGGTTGACCAGAAAGCCCGGCGCGCTCTTCACCGGCGCCGGCAGGCGGTCGATGCGGCCGAGGAATGCGCGCGCCTGCGCCAGCACGTCGGGCGCGACCTGATCGTGGCTCACCACCTCGACCAGCTGCATGCGCGAGACCGGATTGAAGAAGTGCAGGCCGACGAGATGATCGGGCCGCTGCAGCCCATCGCGCAGCTCCTCCAGCGGGATGCTCGACGTGTTGGTGGCGAGAATGGCGCCGGGCTGCATCTTCGGCTCGATCGCGGCATAGACCTTGCGCTTGAGCTCGAGCGTCTCCGGCACCGCCTCGATGACGAGGTCGGCGGAGCGCACGCCCTCGCCCGTGAGATCGGGGATCAGGCGGTCGAGCGCGTCGCGGATCTCGATGCGCTTGTGCGCCGATCTTGCCGTACAGCTCGGCGGCGCGCTCGATCGCCTTGCGCGAGCGGCTCCGGCCTTCATGTCGGCGAGGCGTGACGGTGAAGCCGTGCCACGCGCACCAGGCGGCGATGTCGCCGCCCATGGCGCCGGCGCCGATGACGTGGACATGCGCGCCCGGTCCATTCGCCGTCGGCCAGGCTCTTGAGCTTCTCGCGCAGGAAGAACACGCGCACCAGATTGCGCGAGGTGTCGGTGACCAGCAGCCGCGCGAACGACGCGATCTCCGCCTTCTGCATGGCTGCGCGATCGCCGCCGTGGTTCTCCCACAGATCGATCAGCGCGTAGCGGCGCGGGATAATGCTGCGATCGGCGCCTTCTTCGCGGCCTCCGTCGCGCATGCGCTTGGCGGCGAGCTTGCGGCCGAGGTCGCTGTTGACGAGCTCGATCAGCATGCCGCCGCGCCGGGTCTTGAGCTGGCCGTCGACGGCGGCGGTGACGGCGGCGCTGCGACGTGGCGCTCGGGCGTCACCGCGTCGACCAGGCCGAGCGACTTTGCGCGGCCGGCGCGGACGTTGCGCCCGGTCAGCATCATGGTCATGGCCTCGAGCGGATTGATCAGCCGCGGCAGCCGCACGGTGCCGCCGAGGCCGGGATGCAGGCCGAGCATCACCTCGGGAAAGCCGAAGCGCGCGTCCTCGACCGCGATCCGATAGTCGCAGGCGAGCGCGATCTCGAGGCCGCCGCCGAGGCAATAGCCGTGAATGACCGGCGACCGTCGGCACGGCCAGGCGGTCGAGCCGGTCGACGATCGCGTGCGCCCTGGTGCAGGCGCGCCTCGATCGTCGCCGGCGTCGGTCATGCCGCGGAATTCGCCGATGTCGGCGCCGGCGATGAAGCCGCCGGGCTTGGCCGAGCGCAGCACCACGCCCTTGGGCGGCTCGCGCTCGAGCGTCGTCGAGCACGTCGTCGAGCTCGGCGAGCACCTCCTCGGACAGCGTGTTGGCGCTGGCGCCCTGCTTGTCGAGCACGAGCCAGGCGATGCCGTCCTCGTCGCGCGCGAGCTTCCAGTGCCGCCAGGCGTCTGCCCGCGCGCCGTCCGGCACAGCGGACCGAGCTCCAGATTGCGCGGCGCCGAGAACGTCCCAGACCTTGCTCTCATGCGCGCCTCCCTACACCGTCTCGATCAGCATGGCGCCGCCCTGCCCGCCGCCGATGCATTCGGTGGCGATGCCCCGCTTGACGCCGAGCCGCTTCATCGCGTTGACGAGATGCAGCACGATGCGGTTGCCGCTGGCGCCGACCGGATGGCCGAGCCCGATCGCGCCGCCGTCGACGTTGAGCTTGTCGCGCTCGATGCGGCCGGCCGCGCCCGTCGAGACCCAGCGCCTCGCGGCAGAATGTCTCGTCCTCCCAGGCGCGCGAGGCAGGCCAGCACCTGCGCGGCGAACGCCTCGTTGAGCTCCCACAGCCCGATGTCGCCGAGCGCGAGCCCGTGCCGGCGCAGGATCGCGGTCGACGCACAGCACCGGGCCGAGCCCCATGATCGACGGGATCGAGCGCCGACCATTCGCTGTCGACGATCACGGCGCGCGGCTGCAGGCCGTGCTGCTTCACCGCCGTCTTCGGAGGCGAGGATCACCCATGAGGCGCCGTCGGTGATCTGCGAGCTGTTGCCGGCCGTGACCTTGCCCCACGGCCGCTCGAACGCCGGCTTGAGCTTGGCGAGCTCTCGACCGTGCTGTCCGGCCGCACGCCGTCGTCGTGGTCGTAGATCGTGCCGTCGCGGCCGAAGGCAGGCTCGAGCTCGCCCGTCGAACCATCCTTCGCTCTGCGCGTGCGCGAGCCGCTGCTGGCTCTCGGCCGCGTATTCGTCGGCCTGTCGCGCGCGAGATGTGAAACAGATGCGCGAGGATCTCGGCGGTCTGCCCCATATTGAGCTCGACCACCGGATCGGTCAGGCCGCGCTCGAGCCCGATCGACCGGCTTGAGGAACGACGGACGGAATGCCGCAAGCGCCGCGAGCCGCGACCAGATGTCGCGCGCGCCGAACAGCCGCGCGTACCACTCGACCGCGCTGCGTGCGAAACACCAGCGGCGCGTGGCTCAGCGCCTCGGCGCCGCCGGCGAGGATCGAGGTCGGAGTGGCCCTCGCGGATGTACTGATAGCGCGGTGTCGATCGACTGCATGCCGGAGCCGCAATTGATCTGCACCGTGAACGCCGGTCATCGCGTCGCCCATGCCGAGGCGCAGCGCCGCGACGCGCGCCGGGTTCATCTCGTCGGCGATGACGTTGACGCAGCCGAGGATGACCTGGTCGAAGGCGTCGGGCGCGAACGGCTGGCGCAGCAGCAGCGGCCGCCCGCAGTGCGACGGCGAGATCGACCGGCGTGAACGGGCCCGGCCTGCCCGCGCGCCTTGATGAACGGCGTGCGGCTGCCGTCGACGATGTAGACCGGACGGCCGTCTACTCCGCGGCCGTCGGTCGCGACATCGTTTGCGATAGCACGTCTCCCTGGCGCTCGCGCGCGGCGACAACTCCTCCGGCGCGAAATCATCGACCGCGACACGCGGCCGACGGCCTGCGCCGGCGGCATGCAGCTGCGCTCGCCTCGGCATCGTTGATCATGCGCCTGTCGCCGCGCCTGGTCGATGTCGCGGACACTGCGCGCGCGCGCATGCGATCGCGCAGCGGCTGCGGCCGCGACCGTCGAGCGCGAAGGCGCGCTCGAGGCGCGCCAGCCCGTCGTCGCCGATGCCGTGGAAGATATCGACGGTGAGGCGATCGCGCGCGGCCGACGGCTTGAGCAGGATCTCGCGCGCAGGCCTGCGTCAGACGATCGGACGGACCGCGGCGGCGCGCGCCCGAACGGCAGCAGCAGAAAGCGCAGCAGCCACGCCGCCGGCCGGTTCGGGAAATTGGCGAAGATCTCGTCGAGCGCGCGTCTCGATGGTGGCGAAGCCGTCTTGCCATGCACCATGTCGACCAGCGGCAGGTCGCGCCTCCTGGCGGCCCTCGTCCTCCAAGCGCTTGAGCACGGCGCGAGAGCGAGATAGAGCTCCGACAGGATGTCGCCGAAGCGCGCGGAGATCATCTCCTGGCGCTTGAGCGCGCCGCCGAGCGTGAGCAGCGCCATATCGACGGCGAGCGCGAAGCGCCGAGGCGTAGCGCCCGAGCGGCCGGTAGAAGCGCGCTCGCGGCGCCGGCGTCGGGCGCCGGCGCGAACATCGCCGCCGGTCCAGGCGCGGCCCCAGGCGCGAAACGCATTGGCGATGCTGTGGCCGACATGCGCCCAGAACGCCTGGTCGAATGCATCGAGGCCGCGCGCGCGGTCGGCATCCTCGAGCGCCGTCATTTCCTTGAGCAGATAGGGATGGCTGCGGATCGCGCCCTGGCCGAACTGGATCAGGCTGCGCGTGACGATGTTGGCGCCCTCGACCGTGATGCCGATCGGCACCGCCGCGATAGAGGCTGCCGAGATAATTGAGCGGGCCGTCCATGCACGCCTTGCCGCCGTGCACGTCCATGGCGTCGTTGACCGACACACGCGCATGCCGCTCGGTCGCCTGCGTACTTCATGATGGCGGTGACCACCGCGGGCTTGTGGCCGTGATCGATGCGCCGCGCAGGTCGAGGCGCCGCGCGGCATCGAGCAGATAGGCGGTCGCGGCCATGCGGCCGAGCCGCTCCTGGATCGCCTCGAAGCGGCCGATCGGCACGTGGAACTGCTCGCGCACGCGCGCATAGGCGCCGGTGGTGTGCGCGGCGAAGGCGGCGCCCGCCGCCGACAGCGACGGCAGCGAGATGCCGCGCCCGGCGGCGAGCGCGCTCATCAGCATCTTCCAGCCCTTGCCGACCTGCTCGACGCCGCCGATGACGTTGATCCATCGGAATGAACACGTCGCGGCCCCAGTTCGGGCCGTTCTGGAACGACATGCAGCGCGGGCAGATGCCGGCGGCCGATCTCGACGCCGGGCAGATTGGTCGGCACCAGCGCGACCGTGATGCCGATGTCCTCGCGGTCGCCGATGCAGATGATCGGGATCGTAGAGCTTGAACGCGAGGCCCGAGCACGGTCGCGATCGGCGCCGAGCGTGATGTAGCGCTTGTGCCAGTTGAGCCTGATGCCGAGCACCTCGCGGCCCTCGCCAGGTGCCGCGGCAGACCACGCCGGAATCGATCATCGAGGCGGCATCCGAGCCGGCCTCCGGGCTGGTCAGCCCGAAGCAGGGATCTCGCTCGCCGTCGGCGAGCCGCGGCAGCCAGTAATCCTGCTGCGCCTTGGTGCCGAACTGCAGCAGCAGCTCGCCCGGGCCGAGCGAGTTCGGCACCATGGCGGTGACCGCCGCGCAGATCGAGCGCGTCGACAGCTTGCGGATGACCTCCGAATGCGCGTAGGCGGAAAAGCCGAGCCCGCCGTATTCCTTCGGAATGATCATGCGCGAAGAACTTGTGCGCCTTGAGGAAGTCCCAGACCTCGGGCGGCAGGTCGCGCAGCTCCCAGTTGATGCTGCCAGTCGTCGAGCATGCGGCAGAGCTCGTCGACCGGACCGTCGAGGAACGCCTGCTCCTCCGCCGACAAGCGTCGCCGGCGGGAACGCCAGCAGCTTCGCCCAGTCGGGATTGCCGGCGAACAGGTCGGCGTCCCACCAGACGTCGCCGGCTTCGATCGCCTCGCGCTCGGTGTCGGACAGGCTCGGCAGCACGTGCTGCGCCCACCGGAAGATCGGCTTGGTGATCCAGTCCCGGCGAAACGAGAGATCGCTCATGGAAATCCGGCGGCTCCGCGAACGGTGGGATTTAAGCACGTCAGGATCAGGCTGGCTCAACAAGCCATTGTAGCATTCGTTCCGACCTGCCCGTTTCATCGGATAGCGCGTGCGATCCGGTCAACTTTCGGGCGGTATCGGGCAGGGCCGGCGATCCGTACCCGACCGCCACGTAGGTGAAGATGCCTTCGGTCACCGCGATCTGCTCATCGCCGATGCCGCGGCGCGACCCAGCTCTCGACCTTCACGGTGATCGAGGTCCTCCCGACCTTGATGATGTCGGCATAGCAGGTCACCTCGTCGCCGATGAAGACCGGGCGATGGAAGGTCATGGCGGTGACCGCCACGGTCACCGTGCGGCCTTTGCCCGTCGCGGTCGCTACCGGTGCCGCCGGCGAGGTCCATCTGGGACAGCAGCCAACCGCCGAAAATGTCGCCGTGCGGATTGGCGTCGGCCGGCATGGCGATGGCGCGCAGCGTGGGCTCGGTCTGCGGTCGTCGATCACCGGGTATCGCTGGCATGCATGGACTAAGGACCCTCGATGGTATCGCCGAGCAATCGCTAAGGAACGATTGACCAGGATGCGCAGGGTCATGTTGGAATTCTTTCGGCGCAAAATTCCATTGCCAAAAGGAGCGACCATGGCCGACCAGATCCTGACCGCCCGCAAGGGCCCGGTGCTGGAAATCACCCTGAACCGGCCCGAGATCCGGCAACGCCGCCTCCGACGCGATGGCGGTCGAGCTGACCAAGCTCCTGCTCGGCGCCGGCGAGAAGCTCGGAGATCGTGGTCCTGCGCGGTGCCGGCGAGGATTTCTGCGTCGGCCGCGAGACCATGGGCAAACGTCCGCCCGGGGCCCCGCCGGCGAGGCGCTTCGGAGCTGCGCCGCCGCAACGACGTGGTGTTCAACTGCTACGGCGCCTTCCGGCGCTGCGAGGTCCCGGTGATCGGCGTGGTGAAGGGCCGCGCCTTCGGCTTCGGCTGCGCCATCGCCGGCTGTCTGCGACATCACGCTCGCCGCCGACACCGCCAAGTTCCAGGTGCCGGAGATGGCGCACAACATCATGCCGACCATGGTGATGTCGGCGCTGGTCGACCGGGTGCCGCGCAAGGCGCATGACCTATCTGGTGTGGTCGACCGCGGTGGTCAGCCCGTTGCGGGCGCGCGAGGCCGGCATCGTCAGCGAGGTGTTTCCGGCCGGCGAGCTCGACGCCGCGGTCGATGCGCTCGTGCGCGCAGATCATGCAGGCGCCGCGGCCGGCGCGGGTCGGCTGCAAGGACTATGCCCGCGCCGCGCTCGACATGGACGTGCACGGGCGCGATCGAATATCGCCCGCAGCATCCACTCGGTGATCAATTCGTCGAGCGAGATGGTGCCCACAGGCGCAGCAACTAGAGGACATGACCGATGGCGGCCCGCAACGTCGACCTCGACAAGTTCCGCCTGCGCTCCTTCGTCGAGAAGCTGATCGCAGATCGGCGAGATGGAGGTGCACGAGGAGGCGGTCTCGCTCGCCGAGCTGAGCGCGGTGATCGAGTCGTCGCCGAAGGCGGAAATGCTTCAAGCGGGTCGGCGCCGAGCAGTACGAGATGGTGGCGGCGGTGTCGGGCAGCCGGCCGGCGGCTGGGCCGCGCCTTCGGCACCGATGAGCGCAACGTGATCCACGAATACATGCGGCGGATGAACGAGTCCGCAGCCGGTGGTGGAGGTGCCGTCGGCCGACGCGCCGGTGCGCCAGGTCGTGCTCAAGGGCGATGACATCGACCTGACCAGGCTGCCGTTCCATCTCCAGCACGAGCTCGACGGCGCGCCCTATACTCGTCGGGCATCGACTACACCGTCGACCCGGCGACCGGCCGCAGCAATGTCGGCTGCCGCCGCCTCGATGTTCCGCGATCGCGCGCACCATGCGGGCGAACCTCCGCAGCCGTCCGACCTCAAGAAGTGCTACATCGCCTGGCGTCGAGCGCGGCGAGAAGCTGCCGGCGAGCTTCGCCATCGGCTCGCATCCGCCTCGACTACCCGGCGGCCGGCTCTGCGGCTTCCGGCGACGAGTTCGGCGCTGGTCGCGACCCTGCGCGGCGAGCCGGTGCCGATGGCGCGCGGGCTGACCAACGCCCTGCTGGCGCCGGCCGACGCCGAGATGATCATCGAAGGCTATTTCGACGAGCTCGGCTATCGCGAGCAGGAGGCCCGTATGGCGAGTTCTACGGCTACGGGCCGGTGCACATGGACCCGGTGTTCCACGTCACCGCCATCACGATGCGCAAGGACGTCCTGCATCAGACCGTCTTCCACAGCGGCGGCCATCTGAGCTGGACCGGAATCCGGAAATCTCGGCGGGCTCAATGCCGAGCTGCAGATCTGGAAGGCGCTGCGGGCGGCCGGCATCGAGCCGGCAGCCGTGCTGGCGGTGCCGGCATCCGAACGGCCGTCAGCACGTTCGCGTGGCGCTGCATCGCGGGCAGCCCGGGCAGGCGCGGCTCACGATCTCGGCGCTGCACGCCATTCCCGCGTGAAGCACGTCTTCGTCGTCGACGACGACGTCGACGTGTTTTCCGACGAGCAGATGGAATGGGCGATGTCGGCCCGCTTCCGGGCGGCGAGCGACATCGTGGTCAGCACCGGCCATCCCGCCTTCTACATGGACCCTAGCACGGACGCGAAGGGATCGATGGACAAGGCCGGCTACGACCTCACCGCCCGCTACGACGATTCCCGATACGGTCGAGACGCCGCCGGCTGCGGCGCCGCGATTCAACGGGCAGCGGCGGTTCTCCAGCGCCAAGGGACGCGCTGGCCTCCGGGCCGATGTTCTTTCACCAGATCATGGAGGCGCTCGGCAGCACGGACGGACGCGAGGTCGCGCTCGAGCTGCATGCCTTGCATGAGCAGGGGGCGTGCTGAAGCGGCTGCGCGACGGCGAATGGGCGCTGAAGGATCAGCCGCCGTAAGGCAGAGGAATGCGGGCATGTTCAAGCCGGTTTCGTCTCCTGCTCGTTGCGCTCGCCTTCCTGCCGCCGCTCGCTGCCCAGGCGCAGGATTTTCCTCGCGGCCCGATCCGCATCATCGTGCCCAATCCGCCCGGCGGCGCCGGCGACATCAGGCGCGGCTGATCGGCAGAAGCTGAGCGGAAAGCCTGCGCCAGCCGGTGGTCATCGAAAATCAAGCGGGAGCGAGCGGGTCGATCGGCATGAACATGCTCAAGCGCGCCGCGCCCGACGGCGGCACAGCTCCGGCGTCGTCATCTCGCTCGCGCAGACCATCGACCGCATCCAGAACAAGACGGCGTCCTTCGACCTCGCCCAAGGATTTCACGCCGATCACCGCGATCGCCAACAATCCGGCCGGCCTCCTGGTCAATTCCGCAGGTCGCGGCGCCGACTCATGCCCGAGTTCATCGAGCTCGTGCGCCAGCAGGCCGGGCGAGATCTCCTACGCGACGCCGGGCATCGGCGTCCGCGCATCATCTCTACGGGCAGGTGCTCAACAAGAAGGCCGGCATCCGCATGACCAACGTTCCCTATCGAGGGTGTGGCGCCGGCGTTCAACGACCTGCTCGGCGGTCACGTGCCGGTGGCGATCGTGAGCCTGGCGACGCGCGCTGCCGCACATTCAGAGCGGCCAGGCTGCGGCTGCTGACCGTGTTCGACACCAAGCGCTATGCCAAGCTGCCGGACGTGCCGACCATCGTCGGAGGTGCTGCCGGACTACCAGCCGGGCAGCGCGTGGATCGGCTTCCTGGCGCCGCCGCGACCTGCCGGGCGCGATCGCCGCGCGGCTCAGCACGCGGAGATCGTGCGCATCCTCAACTCGGCCGAGGTGCTGCAGATCCTCGGCGAGAACGGGCTCGAAGTCGATCGCCAACACGCCGTCCGAATTCGCCGCCGATGATCAGGCAGGACGCCAAGATCTGGGACGAGGCGGCGGTGAGCGCGGGGCTGGTTGCGCAATAGAGGCGGCGGCAACGAACTCTCGTGGCCCGGGCGAGAGTGACGGCAAATCACCGCATTCCCGCGGCAATGAATTTCTCGAGGTTCATCGGATCGCCCCTGTGCGCCGGGTCGCGCGGCTCGACGCCGGCGAAGCGGCTCGCCTCGGCGGTGCCATTGCCGCCGCGGCGGCAGCTGCCAGCGGCGCTTGGCCGCCAGCGACAGATCCCAGCGCACCGGCCTCGTTCTCGATGTCCATGCACCTGGTAATGGGTGTTGAACAGTTCGATGCGGTGGCCGTCGGGATCGCGCAAGTAGACGAACAGCGCGTGGCCGGGGCCGTGGCGGCCGGGCCCGTACTCGATGTTGCCGGCGAAGCCGAGACGGCTCAGCGAGGTCGCAGGCATGCAAGAAGTGGTAGGATCTCAGGCAGCGCTGAACGCCGCGTGGGTGCAGCCGCGGGCCGCTGCCCGCGGCGCGAACACGATGTCGTGCGGATTGCCCTTGCGCTGCAGGAACACGAACATCAGCATGTCGCTCGGTGCCGTCCGGGCGAGATGTATTCGGACAGCCGGAAGCCCAGGCTGCATGTAGAATTCGCAGGCCTGCCGCACGTCCGGCACCAGGAGCTGGAAGTGATCGAGCCGCTGCGGCACCGGCGCCGTGATGGTGCTCGAACTGCGACCACCGTGGCGTGGCTCGGCTCCGTGGTGGCGCAGAACTCGAGCGGCGCGCCGACCGCGTCCTGGACGTGCAGCGTGCGGCCCTGGTGCGGCACCTTCGACCCATTGCGCCGGCAGGCGCGCGCTCGTCAGAAACTTGCTTGGCCCGGTCGAGGTCCTCCTCGGTGAAGACCCGCATGCCGACGCGCTCGGCCTTCGGCTCGCCGGCGGTCGTCGTCAGGCACGATGCTGTGGTGGCACGCCTCGGCGACGCCGCGCAGATAGAGCGCGTCTGGCATCCTCGTCGCTGACCGCGAAGCCGATGCAGTCGACATAGAACGCGCGGCTCTTGGCCGAGATCCTTGACGGTGATCACCGAATGGCTTCGGCGCGCGTGCGCGACGTTGAAGGGCGGAGTTGTGGACCGCGGCTTGGGAGTGCTCACGGGAATGCCTCCAGCGATGGCTTTTAGGGGGAGTCGGGATGGTGCAGGTGATCCGGCCAAGCGTGGATTTGTGATCGCGTAGCCAAGCCTAGCGCGCGGCATTGCCGGACAGCATCAGAGATCTCAGCGACCGATCCGCCGCGCGAAAGGAACGCCGCTCTACGTCGCGGGTCGGGGCGCCGCCACTTTTTGGGACCCCATCGAGGGGGATGATATGAAGTTTCACAACGGCGGGACGAGCGTGCGGGACGGACGATGCAGCCACGCGAACGGCTCCGATTTTCTCCCATCACCAAACGCCCGCCGCTGCGATTCCCCGATGGGATCCGGCTGGTCGTTTGGCCGGTGCTGTCGCTCGAGGACTGGGACATGTCGCGGCCGATGGCGCGCATGGTCATTCCGCCGCCGCAGGGCAGCCGCAGCTGCCCGACCTGCCGAACTGGAGCTGGCACGAGTACGGCATGCGGGTCGGCTTCTGGCGCCTGCGAAAGATGCTCGAGCGCAGTCGGCGTCAAGCCGACGGTCACCATCAACGCCAGGATCTGCGAGACCTATCCCGCAGGTGGTGCGAAGCCTGCGTGGACAGCGGCTGGGAGCTCAACGCCCACAGCTACGAGCAGATCCCGATGCACAAGCTCGACGACCAGCGCGCGCGTCATCGCCAAGATCGATGGACATCATCGCAGAAGTTCTCGGGCAAGCGGCCGCGCGGCTGGTTCGGGCCGGGCCTGACGCAGACCTTCGACACGCTCGACTACCTGGCCGAGGCCGGCGTCGAGTATATCGGCGACTGGGTGCTCGACGACGAGCCGGTCACGCTCAAGACCAAGCACGAGTCCCGATCGTCGCGCTGCCCTACAATTTCGAGCTGCACGACATCGTCATGATGGCGCTGCAGCATCATCCCTCGAGGCGTGATCCATCGCCGCGCGCATGGATCACTTCGATTGCCTCTAGCGAGGTCCGGCCGAGCGCGCCAAGATCATGTCGATCGCGCTGCCACCCTATCTCTCGGGCGTGCCGCCACCGCATCGCGGCACGTCCAGCGCACCTTCGAGGAGGATTCTGGGACGGGACGGCGTGTGTCGCCTGGGACAGCGCCAAGATCCTCGATTGGTATCTCGCGCAGCCGCGGCGGGATAGGTATTCGGAGGATTCGGATGTCGGCGCTCGAGTGCGCTCGCCTTCGTTCCGCACGACTTGGCAGTGGGTCGCCAGCGCCGCCGGCATGCCGCTTGCCGGCCTGACCGCGGCCGTCAAGGACATGTACGACATCGCCGGATCGCGCACCGGCGGCGGCAGCCCCGGACTGGCTCGCCGCGCAGGCGCGACGCGCTCCAATACCCCGCCTGCGTGTACACGCATCTGGATGCTGGCGCCACCGTGATCGGCAAGGCACCGTGTGCGACGGAGTTCTTCTTCAGCGTGACCGGCGCCCAACGCCCATTACGGCACCCCGATCAATCCGCGCGCCCGGGCCGGCTGCCGGGCGGCTCGTCGAGCGGATCGGCCTCGGCGACCGCGCGCCAGCGCCTGCGACTTCGCATTGGGCAGCGACACCGGCGGATCGAGTGCGCGTGCCGGCCGCGTTCTGCGGGCTCTACGGCATCCGGCCAACGCACGGACGCATCGATCTTGCCGGCGCGATGGCGATGGCGCCCCTCGTTCGATGTCGCGGGCTGGTTGGCGAACGGGCCCGGCGTGTTCCAGCGCGTCGGTGGGTGCTGCTCGGTCGCGCCGGCGTTTTGCGGCGCCAGATCGACCGCCTGATCGTGATCCAGGAACGCGTTCTTTGCGCAAGCCGACGCCAGGAGGTGGCGGCTGCTGCTGCGGGTCGGCGCTCGACGACATGGCACCCGACCTGCCGAAGGCGCGCCGCGAAGCATGCGTCGCGCCCGACGGCCTCGATCCGTCCGGCGCGAATGCTTCCGCATCATCAGGCCGGGAGATCCTGGCAAACCTACGGAGACTTCAGGCGACGGCGCATCATCCGCGGGCTCCAGGCCAGGCGTCCGGGCGAACGCATGGCGCGATTCGCCGCCAAGGTCACCGCGCGCGCGTGGCGGCCGACGCGCGGGCGCAGCACGCCCAGCGCGCGCGATCACATCCGCGACGATGACGCCGCACCGGCACCGTGCTGGCGCTGCCGACCACGCGCCCTGCATCGCGCCCGCTCCTCGATACGCCGGCGGAGGCCTGGGGATCGTTCGCGCGTCCGCGTCATGCGGCTCACCTGCATCGCCGGCAGGCGGATTGCCCCGGGATCTCGCTTGCCGATCGAGTCCGATCGCCGGCGTGCCCGGTCGGGCGGCTGTCATTCGTGGAGGCTGGAGCTGGCGGCGACGAGGCCCTGCAGGAGCTGTGCGGCAGGCTGTCGCGTAGGCCCAATGGGTTATGCCCGGGATAAGGCCTCGCCTTGGCGGCGAGGTTTTACTTCGACCGAGCGCAGATCGACACCGGATCGATGTGAGCGGCGGCGGCTGCCATGACGGTGACCGGGCCGAGCGCAATGACGGCGACCACGACCGCGACCTGGCGCATGCACGGCTTGCCATGACCGGAATATTCTGATGGAAGTCGCACCGGACTGGTCCCGCCAGAACGCCCTCACCGCCTTCATGAACGCCGCCTCCATTCCCAGAGTTGTCGCAAGTTGTAGAGCACGTTCTAGAAAAAGATTTCCGCAAAAGTTCTAAGCACTGATCGTTCCGGCTTTAGGTAAACTGCTCGTCCGCGCCGTCGCCCGAGACGTCTGCACAGTTCCGATTGACCTATCGCGCGCAGCGGCGGCGGCCGTCCCAGAGCGTGATGGAGAGGAAAAAGATGGCAGGAGCTCCTCGAAGGACGCATTGCGGTGGTCACCGGTGGCGCCTCAGGCATCTCGGCCGCGCGATCGCGCTGGGCTATGCGCGGGAAGGCGCGCAGAGTCGCCGTCCTCGACGCCAGCTGGCGGCGCCACGGCGGCCGAGACCGCCCGGGCGATCACCGGGGCCGGCGGCTGAGGCCTGGAGCTTCAGGCTGCGGAATGTGACCGAGCGCGAGCAAGTGCCGCCAGAAGGTTTGCCGCGCAGGTCGGCAAGGCGATCCGGGCGAGGTTTCGATCCTCGTCAACAATGCCGGCATCAACCGCCGCAACGCCTTCACCGGCGACGCCGGACGCCGTGATCAAGGACTGGCGAGGACATCATGGCGGTCAACCTCAACGGCGTGTTCAACGTGACGCACGCCTTTCTCGGCGCAGCTGCGCGCCACCAAGGGGCGCATCGTCAACATCGGCTCGATCCAGTCGTTCGTGCATGTGCGCACGCCGAACTCGCCCGCCTACACCACCTCGAAGCACGGCGTGCTCGGCTTCACCCGCGCGCTGGCCGCCGAGCTCGGCAAGGACGGCGTGCGCGTCAACGCCATCGGCCCCGGCCTGATCGAGACGCCGCTCAACGCAGAAGGTGCGCGCCAACAACCCCGAGCTGGTGAAGATCTTCCTCGACCACACGCCGCTCGGCCGCGCCGGCAAGCCGGAGGACATCGTCGGGCCGGCGATCTTCCTCGCCTCCGACCTCTCGGCCTACGTCACCGGCTCGATCATCATGGCTGACGGCGGCTACCGCTCGATCTAGCCGCCCGTCTGTCTTGCGGCCTTGCCGGGCCGAACTTTTTCGATGAAGCGGGTCGACCATGGATCTAGGGCTGAAAGACCGCCGCGTGCTGGTCACCGGCGGGTCGCAGAGCATCGGCTATGCGGTCGCCCGCGGCCTTTCTCGCCGAGGGCTGCCGCGCGGCGATCGTCGCGCGCGACGGAGGCGCGGCTGCGCAAGGCGCTGGCGCGAGCTCGGCGAGCGCGGCCGGTCACCGGCAAGGCCGTCGACCTCGCCCAGCGCGGCGCGCCGGAGGCGCTCGCCGACGAGTTCAAGGACACCGACATTCCTCGTGAACAATGCCGGCGCGATCCCGACCGGCGACATTTTCAGCATCGACGAGACGGCGCTGGCGCGGGCGCTGGACCTCAAGGTGTTCGGCTACATCAACCTGATGCGCGCCATGTACCGCCACATGCGCGGACGCGGACCCAAGGTGATCGTCAACGTGCTCGGGCTGGGCGGCGAGAGGCCGCAATGGCAGTACCTGTCGCGGCAACGCCGCCAACGTCGCGCTGATGGGCGTCCACCAAGTCGCTGGGCGGGCGCGGCATCGACGACGGCATCCGCGTGGTCGGGCGTCAATCCGGGCGGGGTCGAGACCGAGCGGATGACGACCAGCAGCGCACGCGCGCCGCAGCGCGAGTTCGGCGATCCGGAGCGCTGGCGCGATACTTCAGGACAAGCCGCTCGGCCGCGCCGCCGCCGCCAGGAGATCGCCGACGTGGTGGTCTTCTTGGCGTCGGACCGCGCCGGCTGGGTCAGCGGCGCGGTGGTTCCGGTCGACGGTGGCTTTCTGCACCGGGAGAACTGGTTCTGGGGCAGTTCCAGCGCGCCTTTGACCTTCCCTGTTCGCCTGCTACGGCTCGGGGCGCAGTCTCGGTGCGTCTTCCGGAGCCAGCGTGGCGCGCGTCCTCTCTCTTACGTTGCACAGCGGATCGGACGCACGGCCGACGGAGGTCCCGATCGCACAGGCCGTGGTCGCCGGCTGGACCGGGCGCGACGCGGCCGCGGTCGAGAAGCACATCAAGGAGCTCGAAGCGCTCGGCGTGAAGCGGCCGGCCACGACGCCGATCTTCTATCGCGTCTCGGCGGCGCGGCTCACCACCGACGAGAAGCATCGAGGCGGTCGAGAGAGCATCCGGGCGGCGAGGTCGGAATTCGTGCTGCTGCAACACGCCGGCCGGCTCTGGGTCGGCGCCGGCTCCGACCACACCGATCGCGAGGTGGAGAAATACGGAGGTCACCGTCTCGAAGCAGATGTGCGACAAGCCGGTCGCGCCGGCGTTCTGGGCGCTCGACGACGTCGCGGCGCACTGGGACCGCCTGATGCTGCGCGCCCACGTCACCGAGGGCGGCAAGCGCGTGCTCTACCAGGAAGGCGCGCGTGACCGCGATGATCGGAGCCGCGCGCGCTCATCGTCCGCCACGCCGGCGACGGCACGCGCTGCCGGAAGGCACCGCTCATGTTCTGCGGCACGCTCTGCCGCCCGCGGCGGCGTGCGGGCCACCAGCGACTTCGCATTCGAGCTGCGAAGACCCGGTGCGCGGCCGCAAGATCGCCCACAGCCTACCGGGTCAGAGCCTGCCGATCCTGGGCTGAAGCCATCTGCGGAGGAAGACGCAATGCCGATGAACAAAGCCGCACCTCGAGTTCACCCGCGTCGACATGAACACCGGGCTGGGCCACGCCGCCCGGCTATCCCGTCGGGCATCCAGCAGAAGATCCTGGCGAGCGACCTCGACGAGACGCCGCAAGATGGGCAGCCGCACGCGGCTGCTGCGCGTTCGAGCCCGGCACCTACACCACCGCGCCGTTCGTGCACGACCATTGGGAGGAGGTCTACCTCGTCTCCGGCGACCTCATCGTCGGCAACGACTGGAGCGGCAAGGGCGGCGAAGCCGTTCGAGGCCCCGACCTATGCCTGCCGGCCGCCGGGCGTCTACCACGGCCCGTTCAAATCGGAGCAGCGGCTGCCTGCTGTACGAGATTCATTACTACGACGAGAGCAAAGAAGTAGTGAAGTCAAAGCAGCCCGCATGGAGCCATGAGCGCGTTTACGCGCTCTTCCGAGCGCTATGGCGACAGGCGGGGATCCGCGGCACCGATCCCGGATTTCCTTCGCTCAACCGGGCTACGGACAAGGGCAGGACGATGCTGGCGCCGGACCAAGCTGACTCGCGGCCAGGCCGTATCTCCCGGCGACGCCGCGTTTCGCCAGCGGCGACACGCCGCGCGATTTCCTCGAACGCTGCCTCGCCGATCTGCGCCGCGCTCGAGCCCAAGGTCGGCGCCTTCACGTGCATCTCAACATCGACGCGCGCGCGTGCGGCCGCCGACCAGTCGACCGCGCGCTGGCGCGCCGGCCGTGCCGCTCTCGCCGATCGACGGCATGCCGATCGGCATCAAGGACATCATCGAGACCGCCGACATGCCGACCGAGCAGGGCTCGCCGCTGTTCGTCGGCTGGCGCTCCGAGCGCGATGCGCGCCAGCGTCGCCGCGCTGCGCGAGGCCGGCGCGGTGATCGTCGGCAAGACCGTGACCACCGAGTTCGCCGCCACCGAGCCGCGCGGCACCCGCAACCCGCATGACCTGCGCCGCACGCCCGGCGGATCGAGCAGCGGCTCGGCCGCCGGCGTGGCAGCCGGCATGATCAGCGCGGCGCTCGGCACGCAGGTGATCGGCTCGACCATCCGGCCCGGCGAGCTATTGCGGCTGCGTCGGCTTCAAGGCCTCGGTCGGCGCGCTCAACCGCGGCGGCAGCTACGACGGCCTGAGCCAAAGCTGCACCGGCGTGCTCGGCGGCCACGCTGGAGGATGCCTGGCAGGTCGCCTACGAGATCGCGCAGTCGCGCCGGCGGCGATCCCGGCTATCCCGGGCTGTTCGGGCCAGCCAGCGCGCCGGCGCCGCGACAAGCCGCGCGCGCGTCGCGTTCCTGGAAACCGCCGGCTGGGCCGCCGCGTCGCCGAGCGCCAAGGCAGGCGCATGGACGATGCGCTGGCGCGGCTCAAGGCCGCCGGCGATCGAGGTCGTGACGCGCCAATCCGATGCGAAGGTCGCGGCGGTGGAGGCCGCGATCGCGCGACGCGCGCCCGCTGTCGATGCGGATCAATGCCTGGGAATCGCGCTGGCCGCTCAACACCTATCGCAATCGCGACGCGAGCAAGCTCAGCCGCGCGCATGCTCGACCGGCTCGCCGAGGCCGAGGCGATGACGCCTCGACGACTATCGCCAGCGACATCGCCGCAGCGCGACAGGAGCCGCGCGCTCTATGCCGAGCTCGGCGGCGGAGTGCGACGCCTGCGTCAGCCTCGCCGCGCCCAGCGGCTGCGCCCATCGGGCTTGCAGTCGACCGGCGATCCGAGCTGCACGGTGCACGCGTCGCTGCTCGGCATTCCCGCGGTCTCGCTGCCGGTGCTGCAGCGACGAAGGGCTGCCGCTCGGCCTGCAGGCTGACCGGCTTCGCCAACGGCGACGCCGCGACCTTCGCGTCGCGGCCGGCTGCGATCAGGCGCTGTTCTGAGCATGCGGCAGATGACGCAGGCGCGCATGCGATGAATCGATCCGCGGCCGCGGGCGTCGATCGACGCCGCTCGACCGCTATCGCGACGGGCCGCCGACGACATCCGCGCAGCTACCCCGACCTGCACGAGCACGTGCTGGCGCTGGCGCGCGCGGGACTGCTGGTCGTCGTCGACGAGCCGATCAACAAAGACACCGAGATGCACCCGCTGGTGCGCTGGCAGTATCGCGGCGGCATCGCGGAGCCGAGCGCAAGGCGTTCCTGTTCACGCAGCCGACCGACTGCAAGGGCCGCCGCTTCGACATCGCCGGTGCTGGTCGCGGGGCTCGCGGCCAACCGCGACGTCTATCGCATCGGCTTCGGCAAGCCGCTCGACGAGATCGGCGCGACCTGGGTCGACGCGATCGCCAACCCGATCGCGCCGCGCGTGGTCGACCGACGCGCCGTGCCAGGAGATCGTGATCGCCGGCGCGCGAGCTCGACCGCGACGGCGCGGCGCTCGACGGCCTGCCGGTGCCGATCTCGACGCCGGGCTGGGACAACGCGCCCTATCTCTCGGCCGGCCACTACATCACCAAGGATCCCGACACCGGCATCCAGAACGTCGGCAACTACCGCGGCCAGCTCAAGGCGCCGCGCCGGCTCGGCATGAACCCGTCGGTCGAGCTGCGCGCCGGCATCTACGCCCACTGGCAGAAGTGCAAGGCGCGCGGCGAGCCGCTGCCCTGCGCGGTCGTGGTCGGCTGCCCGCCGGTGATCTCCTATGCGTCGGTGCAGAAGATGCCGGAGAACCTCGACGAGCTCGCGGTCGCGGGCGCGCTCGCCGGCGGCCCGATCAACGTGGTGCGCGCCAAGACCGTCGACCTGCTGGTGCCGGCGGAAGCCGAGATCGTGATCGAGGGCCTGATCAACACCGAGCTGCTGGAGCCCGAGGCGCCGTTCGGCGAATCGCACGGCTACGTCAACCTGCAGGAATACAACGCCTTCATGGACGTGACCGCGATCACGCGCGCGGCGCCATCCGATCCTCACCTCCGTTCATCAGCCAGGTGACGCCGAGCGAGATCGAGCGTGATCCGCCGGGTGGCGATGGAGCCGGTCTATCTGCATCACCTCGCAGCGGTGCTCGGCATCAAGGGCGTCAAGCGCGTGGCGATGCACGAGCCGCTCACCAGCCTCTACGCGCGTGATCGCGATCCAGTTCGCGCGCGGCACGCCGGAGACCGAAATCTGGCGCGCGCTCTACGGCGCGTCGTCGCTGCACCGCTTCGCCGGCAAGTGGATCGTCGCGGTCGACGAGGACATCGAGCCGGACAACGCCGACGCGCTGTTCTGGGCGATGTCCTATCGCTGCCAGCCGCAGCACGACCTCGAGGTCGTGCCGCACAAGGACCCCGGCCACGGGCCGCGCGGCCCGCGCGACGGCGGCGAGACGCGCGGCCGTGCTGATCAACGCCACGCTCAAGGGCACGTTCGCGCCGGTCGCGCTGCCGAAGCGCGAGTTCATGGAGAACGCGCAAGGCGATCTGGGAGCGGCTCGGCCTGCCGCCGCTCACGCCGCAGCCGCCCTGGCACGGCTACGATCTCGGCCACTGGCCGCGGAGCTCGCGCGCCAGGCCGAGATGGCGGCGAGGAGCGACTATTTCGAGCTCGGCAAGAACCTCGCAAACGAGCGGCGCAGCGACGTCGCCATGAACACGCCGGTGAATGCGAGGCGAATGAACAATGAAGCTTGCCGTGCCCGACATGATCTCGAACTCGTATTTCCCGGCGATCGCGGCGATCGAGCTCGGCTTCTTCAAGCAGGAAGGGCCTCGATGTCGCGCTCGAGCTGATCTTCCCGGTCGACAAGTGCCTATCGCGGCGCTGCGCGACGGCGCGGTCGATTTCGTCGGCGGCTCGGCGCATTCGGCGCTCGCCGCGTTTCCCGCAATGGCAGGGCGCCAAGCTCCTCTGCGCGCAGGCGCAGGGCATGTACTGGTTCCTGGTCATGCACGCGGATCTCGGCGCGCAAGCGCGGCGACGTCGGCGTGGTCAAGGGCAGCAGCATCGGCGCCGCGCCCTGGGTCGAGATGGGGCTGCGCCGCCTGCTGATCGAAGCCGGCATCGACCTCGCGCGCGACCAGGTGAAGATCGCGCCGGTGCCGGGCGCGTCAGGCGCCGGCGTCAATTTCGGCGTGACCGCCGCCAAGGCGCTGGAGGAGCGCAAGATCGACGGCTTCTGGGCGAACGGCATGGGCGCCGAGGTCGCGGTGCGCCGCGGCGTCGGCACCGTCGTGCTCGACGTGCGCCGCGGCGACGGGCCGAAGCCCTGCTTCAACTACACGATGGCGTCGATCGCGACGACCGACCGCCTGATCGAGACGTCGCCCGATACCGCGGCGGCCGCGGTGCGCGCGATCGTCAAGACGCACGCCGCGCTGAAGGCCGATGTCGACGCGCGCCACCGCAGATCGGCCGCAAGCTCTTTCCGCCGTCGGAGGCCGAGCTGATCGCCGAGCTGATCCGCCGCGACCTGCCCTATTACGACGCCGACGATCTCGCGCGACTTCGTCGCCGGCATGAACCAGTTCTCGCGCGACGTCGGGATCCTCACGGGCGACGTGCCGTACGAGGCGTCGTGGCGACTGCAGTTCTCCGCATTTGTGGAAAGCGCGTGGGTTGGCAGCGGCCGGGCAGCGGACGCCGATCGTCATCACCTCTTCCGCGCGAAATGGGTCGATCGGCTCGACAGCGTCAGCCTCGTCACGACGCCGTGGAAGGTCTGAGCGGCAGGCTCGCACCCATCCTACGAGATGCGACGATCACGTCAGTCACTGCGACCGGCGGCAGGTTGAGCGCGGCGTCGACCAGCGCGGTGGCGCGCTTGAAGTCGAAGTTGCGATAGACGTTCTGCTTCACGACGAACGACGAGCCGCCGTAGAACTTCTCGTATTGCTGGTGGCGGCTGCCGAACTCCGGTGCCGATGAAGTCCCACAGCAGCCGCACCAGCGCGGTGCGCGACCTGCGCGTCCATCGAGCCCGAGCGCATGTAGCGCTCGATCATCGGCGCGATCTCCGGATTGTCGAAATCGGCGACGCGACGACGGCAGCGAGATCACCGACGAGCCAGCCAGCTCGCGGATCATCTCCAGCATCCGGCCGTTGAACTCCGACTGCATCGCCATCGCCGAATAGAGCGTGATCACCGACGGCCACAGCACGCCGTCCTTGATCGGCGCGTTGGTCTCGTGCGCGAGCAGCATGCCCTCGTAGATCGACACCAGCGCGGCGAGCTCGCCCATCGCGATCTGCACCGGCGGCTGAGCCGGCGTTGCCGATCATCTCGATCATGCGCTGCGCGAGCCCCATCATGAAGCGCAGCTTGGTGACGTAGCGCACCTGCGCCTGATGGTTGCCGTAGGAATGCGACGGCGTCTTGCACCACTGGTCGCGGGTGACCTCGAGGTTGCGATAGATGAACACGTGCTCCCAGGGCACGAACACGTTGTCGAACACGACGTAGCTGTCGGACTCGTCGAACCGGCTCGACAGCGGATAGTCGAACGAGTTGTCGGCGCGCAGCGCGAACGGCCGCCGCGGAATAGAGCTTGACGCCCGGCGCGTTGACCGGGACCGCCGACGCAGTTGGCGTAGTTCTCGTCGCCCGGCTGCAGCGGATGGATGCAGCTCAGGTGGATCCAGTCGGAGAGCACGCCGCCGGTCGCGACCTGCTGCGCGCCCGAGATGACGATGCCGTCGTCGCGCTCCTTGACCACGCCGGCATAGAGCGTCGGATCGCTCTGCTTGTGCGCGGGCTTGCTGCGGTCGATCTGCGGCGGCACGATCGCGTAGCTGAGCATAGAGGTGCTCGTCGCGCATGCTGCTCGTAGAACGCGACGACGTTGTCGGCGAACTTCTGCCCGCCGGCCGCGAACACGCTCGGCACCGCGCGCATAGCCAGCGAAGAAGCCCGCGACGTGGTCGGGCGAGCGGCCCATCAGGCCGAACGTCGCCTCCGCCCAGGTCTCGGAGAACAGCCGCCGCGCGCGCAGGTCGGCATGAGTTCGCGGGATCTGATAGGCGCGCAGCACCGGCTCGCCGGTCTTGGGCGAGGTGAAGGTCATGCAGCTCGCGCGTTCTCCGGCGCCGCCGCGATGTCGTAGAGACGGCGATCGAGCGCGCGGCCTCGCGGAACGCGCGGTGCGTGGTCACGTCTCGACGCGCTGCGCCGTCGACGAGCACCTTCCATCCGTCATTGAGCGAGCGAAGATCGTCCGATCCGGTTCGGCATGGGAGAAGACGCAGGCCGTTGTCCGATCCAGTTCGCACGCGACTCGGTGCGCTAGCTCGTCTAGCGGTGCAGGTCTGGGGTCGAGGTTGGGCCGACAGACCTCGCCCACGACGACCCTCCAGCCCCTGCCCCCAGGGGGAAGTTGGGTCGTCGCAAGCGCCCGTCCCGACCTCAACCTACCAGCGGCGATCAGCTCCACCAGCTTCGCCGGCGTGACAGGCGTCTGCGCGATGCGGACGCCGAAGGGCTGCAGCGCGTCCTCGATGGCGGAGATCGACCGCGGCCGCGGTCGGGATGGTGCTGACCTCGCCCGCGCCCTTGGCGCCGAGCGGATTGAGCGGCGACGGCGTCTCCTTGTAGAGCGTCTCGATCGCCGGCACCTCGATGGCGGTCGGCAGCAGATAGTCGGCGAAGGTCGTGGTGACCGGCTGGCCGCGTCTCGTCGTAGCCCATCCATTCGAACAGCGCGTTGCCGATGCCGTGCGCGACGCCGCCGTGCACCTGGCCGTCGACCATCATCGGATTGATCAGCATGCCGGAGTCCTGCAGCGCGACATAGTTGCACGATCCGCACCGCCGCCGGTCTCGATGTCGACCTCGACCTCGGCGACGTGGCAGGCGTTGGCATAGGCGAGCGCGTCGGTGCGCCAGTTGACGTTGGCCTCGAGACCCGGCTCGACGTCGGGCGGAAAGCCGTAGCCGGGCGCGCCGCTGCAGGATGCGCGCGAGCTCGCCGAGCTTGACCGCGAGCTGCGGCGCGCCGACCACGCGCACCTCGCCGTCGGCGATCTCGAGATCGTGCTCGGCCGCCTCCAGCACATGGCTGGCGAGCTTCTTCGCCTTCGTCCGCGACGGCGCGCGCGGCGAGCAGCACGGACGAGCCGGCGGTCACGGTCTGGCGGCTGGCGAAGGCGCCGAGGCCGAGCGACACGCCGCCGGTGTCGCCGGGGACCACGCGTGATGTCCTGCGCGCGCAGGCCGAGCTCGCCGGCGCAGATCTGCGCCAGCGCGGTGCCCAGGCCCTGCCCGATCGCGGCGGCGCCGGTGAACACCGAGACCCGGCCGGTGTTCGACACCCGCACCAGGCCGGACTCGAACGGCCCGCGGCCGGTGCCCTTGATGCCGTGCGCGAGCCCGATGCCGATATAGCGGCCCTGCGCGCGCGCCGTCGCCTGCCGGCTGCGGAAAGTCGTCCCAGCCGGCGGCCGCCAGCACCTGCGCCTGGCAGGCCGGATAGTCGCCGCTGTCGTATTGCATGCTGGCGCCGGAGCGCGCCTTGAGCGGCTTCGTGTAGGGCATCTTCTCGGCCGGGATGAGATTGCGCCGCGCGCACCTCGGCGCGGTCGAGCTGCAGCTCGCGCGCGACGCGGTCCATCAGCCGCTCCATCGCGAAGGCCGCCTGCGGATAGCCGGCGCCGCGCACCGACGACACCGGCGTCTTGTTGGTGGCGGCGACCGTGACCTCCATCGACAGCGCCGGCAGCATATAGGGCCCGCTCATCATCGAGGCCGAGTTGTACGGGATGTTCACGTCCTGCAGCGCATAGGCGCCGAGATCGTGGATGAGCCGGCCGCGCACGCCGAGCAGCTTGCGCGTCGGCGTCGACCGCGATGTCGAGCGACCAGTACTGGTCGCGCTCCTGCGCGGCGTTGGTGAAATGCTCGCGCCGGTCCTCGATCCATTTGATCGAGCGCCTGAGCAGCTTCGCCGCCGCCACCACCGCGACGTCCTCGGGATAGACGCAGAGCTTGGGACCGAAGCCGCCGCCGACGTCGGGCGTCGCCACGCGCAGCCGGCTCTCGTCGAAGTCGAGCAGCGCGGTCAGCGACTGGAACAGGTCGTGCGCCTTCTGCGTCGAGGCCCAGACCGTCATGCCGCCGTCGTCGCCGCGCGTATTCGGCGACGAGTGCCGCGGCCCTCGATCGGATGGCCGGCGCCGCGATGCTGCCAGAGCTCCTCGTGGAAGACGTGCGCGGCCTTGCGCGAAGGCCGCCTCGGCGTCGCCGTAGGCGACCTTGTAGGTGGCGATGATGTTGCGAGTTGAGCTCGCGGCGGACCGCCGGCGCGCCCGGCGCGCCGCCTTGCGGCAATCGGCGACCGCGGGCAGCACGTCGTAGTCGACCGTCGACCAGCGCGGCGGCATCCTCGGCGACGTAGCGGTTGTCGGCGACGCACGATGCGCGACCGGCCTCGCCGACATAGGACGACCTCGCCGTCGGCGAGCGCGAACGACCAGTACCGGTCGAGCGGCGTGCCCGGAATTGGAATGGCGCAGCATGCGCCGCTGGGCCATCACCGGCGCGAGATCGTCGAGCGTGAGCACCGCGTGCACGCCTGGCAGCGCGAGCGCCGCGTCGGCGTCGATCGCTGCGGATCGCGGCATGCGGATGCGGGCTGCGCACGAAGCGCCGCGTGCAGCACGCCGGGCAGCCGCGATGTCGTCGATGAAGCGGCCCTTGCCGACGAGCAGCGGCGCGATCCTCGAGGCGCGGGAATGCGCGCTCCGATCAGTCCGCCATGTCATCGATCGCGCCGCGTCTCGCCGCGATCGGGCTCATGTCCGCGCATCGCCTTGCGCGGCCTTTGCGACGACGCCCTTCGGCGTGGCGTAGAGCCTCCGCGAGCAAGGTCGTCGAGCGTCGCCTGGCGCTGAGCGGATTGACGTCCATGATCGAGCTTCGTTGCGCCTCGGCGAGAAAATCCGGATCCTGCATGGTGCGCTCGAAGGCCGCGATCAGCGCTGCCTTGCGATCGGCCGGAATGCCGGGCGGCGCCGCGAACGGCCGCGCCATCTCCTGGCCGATCAGGATCAGCTTCAGGATCTGCGGCTGTCTCGGCTCCTGTCGCGAGCTCGGTCGCCAGCGGAACGTCGGCCAGCTCCGGCTGCTTCTTGAGCGCCGGCCTGGACGAGGATGTTGACCTTCTTGTCCTTGAGCCAATGCGGATGGCGGCGCCTTGAGCGTGCTCCAGGACAATCCGCAGAGCCCGTCGACCTCGCCGCGCTCGATGGCGAGCGTGGATGTCGTTGGTGCCGTGATAGCCGGTCGACGAGCTTGATCTTGGCGCCGAACACGTTGCTGGTAGAGCAGCGCAAAGACGTCGGGATCGGAGCCGGCGCCCTCGCCGCCGAAGGTTGCATCGGCGTGACGCAGCACGTCGCTGCAGGTCTTCACCGGCGAGGTCGTGCCAGGTCGACGCAGAGGCTGACCTCGTTCGGTGACGCTGCCGAGCCAGGTGAACTTGGTGCTGTCGAACTGCGCGCCTTGTCGGCGAGCAGCGGCGCGATGCGCGATGGCTGCGCGACGAACGTGCCGATGACCGTGCCGTCCTTCGGGCGCCGCGGAATAGAGGAAGCTGCGCCGCCTGCAGGCTGCCGGCGCCGGTCATGTTCTGCGGCACGACGTTGGGCTGGCCGGGGATGTACTTGCCGATGTGCCGCGCCAGCAGCCGCGCCATAGAGCGTCGTAGCCGCCGCCGACGCTGTAGCCGATGACGAGAGAGACGGTCTTGCCCTTGTAGAAATCACTCGGACTCCCGGCGGAGCGAGCCGGCGGCGGCCTGAGGAAAAGCGCGAGCGCGATGCCCCCACGCTGCAGCCGGTCGACATGCCAGCTAGCGGGTCAGGTGCGCGAAAGGTCCTCGAGGCTCGCCCGATCAATGTG
>ERZ1370068.5360-contig-4383_pt1 | contig 92258 bp, 132 predicted proteins | sample MGYA00561227_ERZ1370068 | MGnify/ENA primary metagenome ERZ1370068 (study PRJEB38410, sample SAMEA6850437) | metagenome | study: Metagenomic assessment of the ecological functions of the soil: analysis of the soil microbiota associated with the... | reverse complement strand
AAGCTTTTATTACGTACGCTAGCAATGCCGTCTTCGCTATCAGCGCAAATTACGTCTATGGAACTGACTTGGCCACGACAGTTGGAGGCGTTCCGAATAATCTTTGGTGACAAGGGGTTCATTGTTCAACGAAAGGGGCGATGGTAAAGTATACTGCGGAAAACCGACGCATAAACCCGCAAGCGGCTCCTGCAGATATCGCAAACGTTCGGAATCCAAGATTGCGTGAAGCCGATGGCATCGAGCGGTGCGTGATCTGGCAGCCCCGGCTGCTGTTCTGACTTATCCGTAACCGCAAGCAGAAGATCAGCCGAGACGGCGGCTGGCCTCCCAGCCGCCAGTTTTGTTTTTTGCGTTGAATTGGTCGCTGCCGCCGCCGCGGCCGCTCAGGTCGCCACTGTCAGCTCTCGGCAAGGTCGACTCCAGCGGCGCGGTTCACCGCGACGCCGATGTGTCCACGCGACCGCCCGCCTTGCCACCCAACCAGCTTCTTATTCCGACGCCGCCCGGATTTTGTCATCCCGAGCGCAGACAGAGGCCACCCGGACCTCATTGACCGGAGTCGGCTAGGCCAGAAACGCTCTGTTCATACAGGGAAATAATTAGAGATGTCTCGGTCCGAGCCGGACTGGCATATTTGCTCGACATGACAGAAGCACAGCAGGCCGCTGGCTACGCGACGTTCGATTCTAATCGCCCCGTCCGTGACGCGCGTGCAATCCTGTCGCCACGCTTCACCTGCGTAACTGAGCGAACCAGATTGCCGGTCACGTCCAGAGTCATGCTGTACAGCCGCGGCGCAACGTCGCGTCCGGCCCGCAGCCGTTTTGTCATTCCGAGCGTAGTCGAGGAATCTCTAGCTATTCGAGCGAATATTCAGAGATGTCTCGACTTCGCTCGACATGACAGGAATCCGTTAGTTAGGCTGTTATGTCTACGCGACGTCCGATTCAATTGCCCCATCAGTCACACGCGTCCGCAATCTGTCGCCGCGTTTCACTTGTGCGACGGAACGAACCAGATTGCCGGTCGCGTCCAGAGTCATGCTGTAGCCCCGGCCCAACGTCGCGTCGGGACCAACTACAGTGAGAATTTTCTCCGCGCGCTCAAAGCGTCTTCGCATTGTGTTGACTAATTGCGGTGGACATGCCGCCAGCCGCCGCGCGAACTCGGCAAATCGGCTCCGCCGCAAAACAATCTCGCGCGACGGATCGTGTCGCCGCAGTGCAGCCGCATTTTCCGCTAAACGGCCGCGCCAGTTTCCGAGAAACCCCGTCGCGTTCCGCTGCAGAATTCTCGCGTCTCCAATCCAGCGTTTGTTTGCCTTCCTGAATTCGTGTCAGCAATTCACGTCCGACGGTCCGCTCGGAAAACAGACGCAATCGCGTTTGCTCACGCAGCGATGAAGTTTCGCCAGCAACGCTGCAAGCAAACGGCTCAGTTCATTCACGCGCCGGTCGAGCTCTGACCGCCGCTGGCACAATCAGTTCCGCCGCGGCGCTCGGCGTGGGCGCGCGCAAATCCGCCACGAAATCGGCAATGGTGAAATCGATTTCATGTCCGACCGCGGAAACAATGGGGACCAGGCGGCTGCGATCGCGCGGGCGACAATTTCCTCATTAAACTCCCACAAATCCTCGATACCGCCGCCACCGCGCGCGATGACAATTAAATCGATAGGCGGCCAGATCGTGCTTGGATTGAAAGCTCGTTAATGGCCGAGGCGATTTCGCGGCTGCACCGGTCCCCTGCACCCGAACGGGATTGATCAGAATTTCGATCTCTGCGCGCGCGCCGCCGCAAGATGTTGAGAATATCGCGGATTGCAGCCCCGCTCGGGGAAGTGACAATTCCGATACGCTTCGGAAATTTCGGCAGCGCTTTTTCCGCGCTGGATCGAACAACCCTTCCGCTTCCAATTTTCGTTTGAGTGCTTCGAATTTCGCCTGCAGCAAACCCAGCCCGCGCGGCTGAACGATTTCGACGCTGAGCTGGTATTGACCGCGTGCCTCGAAGACGCTGACGTTTCCATAAACCTGCACTTGTGCGCCATCCGCCAGGGGCTGCCGAATTGAGAGCGGGCGCGTTCCGAAAAATGACGCACGCGATCTGGGCACGTGAATCTTTGAGGGTGAAATATTGATGTCCCGAAGGGTGTTGTTTGTAGTTCGAAATTTCGCCCTGGACCCAGACCGCGCCGAATCTCGTTTCCAGCGTCCCGCGAATCGCGCGGGTTAATTCGGCGACGGTGAGGACCTTTGCGGTTCGCTCAAGAAAATCCGCGTGATGAGTTCCATCAAGCGCCTCGCGATTATTCCGGGGAGCGCAGGCTGCCAAGCCTGCATTCGTCGGCAAGCTTCGCCGACGAAATCGTGTTCGGCAAGCTGCGTCCGAACACCGCAGGCAAGCTGCCTGCGCTCCCCGGAGAAGATTGTTTCGGCGAGACGCGCCGGAACCAGCACGCGAGACGCGTGCGTCTACCCGTGAATTATTGCGCGCGCGATCAATTCAGGCAAATAACTCATTCTGCGCCCCACTCGGCGGTTTTAGCCCAAGCTTGCGATACGCTTTCGGCATTGCCACCCGGCCCTGCGGGTGCGCTTAATATAACCTTCCATGATCAAATAGGGCTCGTTCACTTCTTCCAGCGTGCCTGCTTCTTCCCCGATCGCGACGGCGAGCGAATTCAGTCCGACCGGCCCGCCATTGAATTTGTGGATCAACGTTTCGATGATGCGTTTGTCCCACTCATCGAACCCATCGCGATCGATCTCGAGCATGGCCAGCGCACGATCCGCCAATTCTCCGTTTATTTTTCCGTCAGCTTTGACCTGAACATAATCGCGCACCCACCAGAGCAGGTTGTTGGCAGTTCTAGGTGTTCCCCGTGCCCGAGAAGCGATTTCCGCCGCACCGGGATCATCAATCTCGACATCAAGCAATCCCGCACTACGCCGGACAATCTTCTGCATTTCTTCGGCACTGTAATAATCGAGCCGCGCAGTCATTCCAAAGCGCGAGCGCAACGGCGCGCTTACCATTCCAGCGCGTGTCGTCGCACCGATGAGGGTGAATTTTGGCAATTGCAATCGCAGACTGCGCGCTTGTGGCCCCTGGTCGATGATAATGTCGAGCCGATAATCTTCCATCGCCGGGTAAAGATACTCTTCGATCGTGGGTTGGAGCCGATGGATCTCGTCAATAAAGAGAACGTCGCCTTTTTCCAGACTCGTGAGCAGCCCCGCCAACTCGCCCGCTTTTTCAATGACCGGCCCGCTGGTATTTTTAATATTCACATCCATTTCGCGCGCAATGATGTTGGCCAGCGTGGTTTTACCGAGACCAGGTGGCCCGCTTAGCAGAATGTGCTGGAGAACGTCACGGCGCTTTTTGCCGCAGCCACCAAAAGTTCCAACCTTTCGCAGACCTTCCTCTGCCCGGTGAACTCGCTGAACATTGGCGGTCGCAGCGAGACTTCGAAGGCGGCATCGGGTTCCGGCGGTTTCATGGTCCAGTTCGCGGAAATCTGATAACATCGAACCAGAAGTTACGCACGACGGGATTTGTCGTCTGGCAATCTTCGCGGGAGCGCAGGCTGCCAGCTTGCAATCGTCGGCAGCTTGCCGACGAGATTCTGTTTCCGGGTAGCGCACGCGTCTCGCGTCGCTCGGCTTTCGGCGTCTCGTCGAAACAGTCTTTAGAAAGTCTGCGATGACGAGACGTCATCGCCAACACGCGAGACGCGTGCGCTACCCGGCATTAGCGTTACCGCGCGTTTCCTTGCCCGCTCACACAATCTTCTTCGTCAACACCAGTTCGGTCCCGCGGCGCCGCAAAATATAATCCACCTGATCGAAGGCGTTCCGGATCATCATCAGACCGAGACCACCCGGTCTGATAACCTCATCACGTCGTCGTCGGCGATGCAGCGCTTCTACTGGCGGTTGCATGCCATAGTCCCGAAGTCGCATCCGCACACAATCGTCTCGGATTTCGAGCGAGAGGGCGATCAGTTTATCGTCACGCAACTCGTAAGCGTGTCGAATGATATTCGTGCACGCTTCATCCACACCCAACACCATCAGCGTGCGATCGCGCTCCGAGATGGGCATATTGTCGAGAAAATGGCGCACAAAATTGCGCATCAGCGCGAGGTTGCCGGGATGGCTGGAGAACTCGAGCTTCCTTTTTTCATTTCCGACCGCATCACGCTGGCGAGAGTTAGCATGGCTTCAAGTTTCGATCATAGAAAGATACGTGCCGCGGAGCGATCAGATGCGCTCGCCAGAGCATACCGCCAGATCGTCTCGACGTCGTCGCATTTCCTCCTATCCAGCGTTTGCGAAGCCAAAACCTCAAGACCGCGGTGGACACAATTCGAAAGCGAGGTTCAATTCCGGACATGCGTTGAAAAGTTTCGCTGCGCTCCTCATTCTCTGCCTCCGCCGTTTTCGCACAAGCAAATCCTACCGCATATGACGCTCTTCGCACCGTCGGCAATCAAGTAAACCGCGATTTCGTTAACCGTGTTGTGTCAGTCACCGGAGTCGATGGAAATCCGCAACCGTCCACTTGGAGAATTTTGATCGATGATCCGAACGCGCGCGGTGGAATCCGCGAAGTCGAAGTCACGGATGGGCGCGTCACTTCCAATCGTGTTTCCAGTCGCCAAGTTACGGGCACGCCGCAAGGCGCTACCGTCAACCCCGCGCGCTTGAATCTCGATCTCCAGCGGAGCTTACGAAGTGGCAAGCCGCACCGCCGATTCATCCCACGTCCCTTTCGCGCTCGTCAGTTATACCCTGCGCACCAACGAACGCGGCGATGCGACTTGGATTGTTACGTTGCAAAATCAAATCGCCGGCCTGTAGGCACGATTTACATCGGCGCAAATAAGGGAACGGTCACGCGCACCGAAGGAATGTTTGCCGGAGCGCCCATGAATGCGGTGGTGGAAGATCACCGTGAGGGAGACGTCGAAGACGAGGAGCACAGCGGCGACAACCCGATCATGCGCAGCGTCCGTCACACTTTTTATCGCGCCCGCGAACAGGCGCAGGAAACCTTCAAGCGAGTGCGCCATAATTTTGCCGATTACATTCGCGGCAACGACTGACCGTGGCTGAAGAATCACGCGAGCAAATCTGGCCGTCGCTCGATTACGCGGCGTGGCGCGAGACCTGCGCGACGTTGCAGCTGTGGACGCAGATTGCCGGCAAAATCCGGCTGGCACTCGGCCCCTGGATTAACCACTCGTGGGGCGTAACTCTCTACGTTACGTCGCGCGGTTTAACCACGTCACTGATTCCGTATGGGACGCGCGCTTTCGAAATCGAGTTCGATTTTATCCGGCATCAGCTGGGCATCAGCACCGCAGAGGGCGACGAGCGCGCGATCAGATTACAGCCACAGAGCGTCGCGAGTTTTTACCGCGAGGTGATGAGTAAACTGCGAGAGCTCGCCATTGAGGTGCAGATCGGAATGAGGCCGAACGAAACGCTGGAAGCGATCCCGTTCGACCGCGATGAGAAACACGCGGCTTACGATCCGGAATACGCCAATCGGTTCTGGCGTGTGCTTTTGCAGGCTGATCGGGTTTTCAAGGAATTTCGCTCGCGTTTCTGCGGCAAGTGCAGTCCGGTGCATTTTTTCTGGGGCAGCTTCGATCTCGCGGTAACCCGCTTTTCCGGGCGGCCCGCGCCGCCGCATCCCGGCGGCATTCCCCATTTGCCCGACGCGATCACGCGCGAAGCCTATTCACAGGAGGTGAGCAGTCTCGGTTTCTGGCCGGGCAACGACCAGATTCCCACGGCGCTCTTCTATTCCTACGCCTATCCTTCGCCCGATGGTTTTGCCCAGGCAAAAGTAAAGCCGGCCGCGGCTTCGTTTCATCCGCAGTTAGCGCGAATTCGTTCTCCCCTACGATGACGTGCGTGGCGCGGAATCACCTGATGATGCGGTTCTGGAATTTGCGCAAACTACTTATGACGCCGCTGCTACCCTGGCAAAGTGGGACCGAGCCGCCGCCTTCGAGGAGAAGAAACCAGCTTCGCTTCCGGCGACGCAGCAACATTCTAATTAATCAGCGGCGGATCAGGCCCCCATTGCTTTCGGTTCTCGTAAATGACTTCCAGATCCTTCGGCGGTGTTCTTGCCTCGCATTTCTGTCATGTCGAGCTGAAGTCGAGACATCTCTAATTTATTTCCTGGATAGCTAGAGATTCCTCGACTTCGCTCGGAATGACAAAGGATGCTTCTTTCCAGAAGCTTGCAGCATTACCGGCGCGGTCTCTGATCGCAGGAGGGCAAACGCTTTTTGCGGTGAGTTGGAATGCGAATTCGCTCGCTAGGCCGGTGAGGTCGGGAAATACTCGAGAAAAGGGAACCCAGCCTTGCATTTCGCGTCCCGACATTCGTAATTACGTGAAATGATTTCCAGATGCGCGGCCGAGGTGGATGCTTGGCGTGAGGTGAAAGATGGATGGCGCCCGCTCTACGGCGATGTTGATCAATTCGGGGTTGCGGTCGAATGGCATGACTTTCGGACGGAGCGTTCGTTCGATTGGGGCCGCAGTTTTCATCCGCGCAGCCTCGAGTTTTGTTTGAACCTGCAGGGTCACGGCGCGGTCGGCGCTGGATTGGACGAAGGCAGAGCGACTATGTGCCGGGTGATTCTGGCTATTACGCAGTAGGGGACGAGCGGTTGCCGGCATCGCGTCGCGCGCACGACCATCACCAGTTCGTCACCCTGGAATTTTCGCGAAAACATTTGCAAAAGCAGCTCGTGCAGAACGAATCCGATCTCGAACCGGAGATTCGGCGTGTGATTTTCGGCGACAAGAATGAAAACGTAGTCGCGCCGGCGCGGCCCATGTCGATCCAACAACGAAATGTGGTGGCGACGCTGGCGGATCCGCCGGTGGCGAAAGCCGCCCAAATTCTCTGGTATCAAAGCAAAGCCCTCGAGTTGATGGCGCATTTTCTCTTCGAACCGAAGGACCCGGAATTTTTGCATGCGACAAAAAAGGGTGGCGCGCGACCGGGTGGAACGGACCAAGGAATTGTTGGCGCGCGATCTGGCCAACCCGCCGTCATTGGAGATGCTCGGACAGGAAGTCGGTTGCAGTCCGTTTTACTTGAGCCGAATTTTTCGCGCGAAGTCGGCCTTACCATTCCGCAGTATTTGCGTAACATCCGGATGGAACGCGCGGCCGAACTCTTACGCAGCGGTCGATTTAATGTCACCGAAGCGGCAATCGAGGTCGGCTACTCCAGTTTGAGTCACTTCAGCAAAGCGTTCTGCGAAACGATCGGTTGTTGCCCGGTCCTCTATCCGGCGGCGAAGAACGTGATTCTGGATCGTTAAAGCGTTGAGGTCATTCTAAGCGAAAACGCCAGTCCGGCTCGGACCGAAGGATCCCATGGAGTTACCTTAAACCTTTCGCAGCGGGATTCCTCGACTACGCTCGGAATGACGGACTTCTTCCTATGAAAATCACCCGCGCGCTCATCTCCGTTTCCGACAAGAAGGGGATCGCGGAATTCGCGCGCGCCCTCGAGAAACAGGGGGTCGATATCATCTCGACCGGCGGTACCGCGGAGTTACTGCGCAAAAAAGGCGTGCCGGTGCGCGAAATATCCAGCTTCACTGGCTACCCGGAAGTGTTGGAAGGGCGCGTGAAAACTTTGCATCCGCGCGTGCACGGCGGATTGCTCTACAAACGGGCTAACCCGAAGCATGAAAAGGAAGCGCGCGAACAAGGTTTCGAGCCGATCGATCTGGTCGTGGTCAATCTCTATCCCTTCGAGCAGACAATCGCGAAACCTGATGTGACCCTGGCAGAGGCGATCGAAAATATTGATATCGGCGGGCCATCAATGATTCGAAGCGCCGCCAAAAATTATGAGAGCGTCACGGTCGTGGTCGATCCGGCAGATTACAATCTCGTGCTCGAAACCATGCGTGATAACGATGGGGAGACGACGCTGAAGTTGCGTGAGCGCCTCGCCATTAAAGGCATTCGTTAAAACTTCTTCCTACGATCGCGCCATCAGCACATTTCTGAACCAGGAGCAAACAACTGATGCCTCCTTTTCATTGACGATGCCACTGGTGGCGCATTTGCGTTACGGCGAAAATCCCCATCAGAAAGCGGCGCTCTACGGTGATTTTGATCGGCACTTTGAAAAACTGCACGGCAAGGACCTGTCGTTTAACAACATTCTCGACATCAGCGCGGCGACTAGTTTGATTTGCGACTTTGAGGAAGCGACGGTTGCAATCTTGAAGCATACCAACCCGTGCGGGGTCGGGAGTGATTCTGATCTTCGCCAGGCTTGGGAGAAAGCATTTGCCACGGACAAGCAGGCGCCCTTTGGCGGCATCATTATTTGCAATCGCGAGATCGATGAGTCGCTCGCCAAAGTTATCAGCGAAATTTTCAGCGAGGTAATTATTGCACCTGAATTTTCTGGAGAAGCGCGCACGATTTTGCAGAAGAAAAAAATCTGCGCCTCATTCGGTTGCTGGCTCCCTGTCCGGAATTATTGCCGAAAAAGGACGTGCGGTCCGTTTGCGGCGGTTTGCTGGTGCAGGACCCGGACACGGGTGCGGAAGACAAGGAACGTGTGGTTTCAAAACGCCAGCCGACTCAAAGCGAACTGGAAGCGATGCGGTTCGGCTGGCGGGTGGTCAAACATGTGAAATCAAATGCGATTGTTTACTCTGCATCTGACCGCACCCTCGCTATTGGAGCGGGCCAAATGTCGCGGGTTGATTCATCGCGGATTGCCATCTGGAAGGCACAGGAAGCTGGGCTCTCCCTCAAGGGTAGCGCCATTGCCAGCGACGCGTTTTTCCCATTTGCCGGACGGCCTTATTGCCGCCGCCGATGCCGGTGCGACCTGCGCCATTCAGCCGGGCGGATCAATGCGCGACGAAGAGGTGATCGCGGCTGCCGACGAACGCGAGATGGCAATGATTTTCACCGGCGTCCGTCATTTTCGGCACTAAAAGAGCCCACGCGGCTTTTTGTTTTGGATTTCCGCGGCGTTTTCGTCTGCGGCGCTATTGTTTAAACGTAATGGGCACGACCAGACTCCACTCCCGCCCTGGTTCGAACGCCACTCGTGAAGTGCCGGAAACGGCGGCTTCGTCGAGCGACTGGATCGCCGGTCGAGCGCGTAGCGTCTCGAACTGCAGCGGCATGCCCGGTATTGCATCGAACAAGACGCGAAAGCTGCCCCCGCCTGCGTGCTGTCTCCACTGTCTTGCACTCCGCTGGTGCCCGTGGCACCGGTGCGTAAATCAACTTTGATCCGCGGAGCGGAATCTTGCCGGCGTTGGACTTCGGGTCGCCGCTGGTGATGCCGTCGGAGTCGTTGAATTGCGATCCTCAGCGTTTGCCAGGTCGCGATCGTGTTCGATGAAACTTGTGCCAGCAGGGTGCCAGCGGTAGCAGCGGGCCTGATCGCGCACGAATTGTTTCCGGCACGAAAGGAGACGATGCCAATGACCTCGCCTCGATGATCGATGACGGGTGCACCGCGCGCTCGTTTTCGGCAGAGCGGGTGTCACGTCAAACCATTCTCCTGCTTCGTCGGAGAAGCGCTCCGCTGATTTTTCCTCGAGCACTACGGAGTTTGCGCGTTCGAGCGGACTGAGAACAACCGCCGAACAGCATGCCGCCGATATCTGGCAGGGCCGTCGCACTCGGCGCAAGAAACGGTGACGCCCGTGTCGTGTCAGCCTTCAAAAGAACAAGATTTTGCGCGGGCGTTTGGGCGAGCGCGCCCGAAACATTGTAAATCGCGCCATCAGCCGCTTTCGCAACCGCATTAACGCCACCGGCTATCACACTCCGATCGGCAATGAATTTGCCGTCGCCGGAAACGAAGAAGCCGTGGCCGTTTGCACTTAAATGTCCTGTTTCGTCGAAAACAGAGACTGATTATGACAGCCGGCCGAATCGATTGCGCGACTTCGGCAGAAATCACTTGTCGGCGCCGATGAAGGCTGCGCCGAGGGTGCGACAATTGATTCGACCGGGACGGAAGATGTTTGGCGATGGCGAGGGTTCAGGTGCGCGAGACCGCTGAACTCTTGCGACTCGCATGAAGCGAAGGACGCAGAGAGGAGAATGAAGTACGAGCGGAACGCGCCTCATGCGCATTCATTTAACGACATTCCCGGAACGCCGCCCACTCGAGAGAAAAAGGCGCTTCCCTCGTCATCGAGCCGAGCCAGTCGAGGGATCCCGATCGTCGCAATGGAGAGCTAGGCCGGCAGTCTCTGTCCTTCGCAGTCGACGCTGTCTGAATGAGAACGCCGAGAAGCAAGAGCGCCGTAAATAACAGCACCTGCCTGTCGGTGGCAAAGTGATCGCGCTCGTAATCAGATGTGCGCCGATTAGCGACGAAATAAAAATGAGAGCCCAATCAAACAACATCAGAAGCAATATCGCGCCAATCAATCCGCCGATAATAAAAGTAAGCCAGTAATACGAGGCGTATTGCGCCACAAACGTCGCCACCAAACCAACGGCAAGCCGACCGCCGGCGAGGAAACCGGCCAGCCCGATTGCCAGTTTTTGCAGAAACAGCGCCAGTAATGCGCCAATGAAGCCAAGCAGGATCGCGAAGGTTAATTGCAACAACGGTGTTGGCTCATTCACGAGGTGCGAAGCGAGCGTCACGCCCGCCGCGAATCCAATCGCCGCCACGCAAAGCCAGAAGAGTTTGCGTCCAAAAAGCAGCACGACCGCTCCGATCACCACGCTCAGGATGGGAATGGACGCATTCATGGATGTCTTGTTGCCCCGCCCGGCCCCTGATCAACGGCTACTCTACCCGCATCCTATCGTAATTTTGTCTGCCGTTTCGTCATCCCAAGCGGAATCTAGGAGTCTTTAACTATTGGTCTGCCGAGAAAATAGCAAGAGATGAGTCGGAATGACGTATTCGCTCGACATGACAAAAATTTCAGTGTGAGTCGATCGCGTTAAGGGCCCAACAGGTCCTTCACATGTGGCCAAAAAATGATTGCGCCGATCACTGATGACGCGAGCGCAGTTATCAGCACCGCGCCGGCAGCTACATCCTTGGCGTCGCGCACTACAGGATGAAAATTCGGTGACGCCGCGTCGGCCAAAAATTCGAACGCCGTGTTTAAAGCCTCCGCCGTCCAAACGATCGAGACCGCGAGTACAATCCAGCACCATTCCGGGGGCGAGAGATGGAAAAAGAATCCGGCCGCGATCACCATGGCTGTAGCGACCAAATGAATCCACGCATTGTGCTGGCAGCGTACCATCCGGATTATCCCCGCAATCGCATGACCGGAAGCTTCGGATGCGTCCCGTAAATTGAAACGGGCGAGTCTCCATCAGATTCAGCTGCCAGCCTTACGGTTTCCTCGTCATCGCATCGCGTTTCGGCTTAAACTCGCTGCCTGGTTTCCATTCCGGAAGTTGGCGCCGTTCGCGACCTCGTCGCCGACTACGAACAGAAGTTGCGCGTCCTGCACTGCGCCGGACAGATCCCAATCCGGTTTCACTTCGTCGGAGACCTGATGGTAATCGTGGAGATCGAATTCATCGGCCCGCAGCGGCGCGTCGGGCGCGCGCGCAACTAGATGCTCGCCTTGTCACCGATGTAGAGCGACGGAACCCGGCTTTCGAAAATTCAAAATTATCCGCGCGATAAATGCTGCCTTTTTCCGGCCGCGGATTGGGAATGGCGGTGCGTCCCTGTTCCGCTGCCACCCGCGCGCAGGGCATGTCGTCCAGCGGTAGACATGCCGAAACTGGTGTCCTCGACGTCGCGCGCTTTACCCCACACGTTCATGCTGTCGATGTTGATATCAGCCAGCGTTTTCTCGAGCGGGTAAAGCGGATGCGTGGCATAATATTTCGCCCCGAGTAGTCCGGCTTCCTCTGCCGTGGTTGCTACAGAAAAGGAGAGTGCGTTTCGGCGGCGGATTCAATTTTGTAAATGCGCGTCCGCAGCGTGATGCACCGCCGCGACCCCGGAAGCGTTATCCACCGCGCCGTTGAAAATCTGATCGCCCTGCAGCTCAGGATGTTTGCCGAGAGTGATCCCAATGCGCGCTAAAAATGACGTATTCTTTCGTTAACTTCGGATCGCTGCCTTCCAGTTTGCCGATAACATTGTGCGATTGGAATGAACGAACTTGCTGCTTGATATCGAAGTTCGCCTTCGCCCTCGAGCGAAACCGGCCGGAAGTCTTTGCTAATCGCAGATTTTTTCAATGCCTCGAAATCCTGTCCGCAATCAGCGAGTAATTTCTTCGCGACATCGAGCGTAATCCAGGAACGCACCGAAACCGCGCCCGTGTTCTTGTCCGGGGCGTCGAGTTCGAAATTTCTCCTTCGACCAACTCGTGCGCACGACCGAATACGGATACGCCGCCGGCTCGGTCTCATGAATAATGATGGCTGCAGCCGCGCCTTTCTGCGCAGCGATTTCGTGACTTGTACGTCCAGCGTCCGTAATAGAGTCATGGCGCGGCCGCCTGAACATTTTTTCGTCGAGCTTTGATCGGATCTGTTCGGATCCGGAATCGGGGGATCGTTAATCAACATCAGGAGCGTTTTCCGCGCACGTCGACATCTTTGTAATCGTTCCAGCCGTATTCCGGCGCGACGATGCCGTAGCCGACAAAAACGATATCAGAGTTCTCCACTTTGATTTCGTTCTGCAATCGCGCAGACGATGCGACGTAATCATCCGGATAATTTAAGGTCGTTGTCTTGTCCGCCGACGGCGAAGGACGCACTCGGCGTCGTTTTGATTCCAGCGAGTGGGACCTTCTGAAAGTAAGTGCCATCTGGATTTCCGGGCTCAATCCGATCTGCTTGAATTGGTCGCTGATGTATTTGATCGAAAGTTCTTCACCTTTTCGATCCCGGGGCGCGGCCTTCAAATTCATCCGAGGACAGCACTCTTGATATGCGCAAGCAATCCGTCGAGTGTAATCGCATCAAGCGCCGGCTTGAGCCGTTCCATTTCCGGATCAGCAGCGAACGCTTTCGTGAAAGAGTCAGGGTAATGAGATAAACGAAGAGTTTCACTGTGAGCTCCTATTGATCTTCTGTAACGAGAGGCCACGCCCTTGCAACTCTAGGGCTCGTTAGCCGCGGCCAGGACCGCGGCGGCAAGACCACGCAGGCGGCGACGTATTAGGGTGACGCCGAAGGCGCGCTCGCCTCGCCAATCCCGATCTTTTTCAAAAATGGTTGCATCGGATTGCTTTGCGACCGAGGAATTTTTCAATCGATTCGTTGACATCGCGCGAATCGCCCATGGCGTAGATTTCATTACGCAACCGCATTCCAGCTTGCACGATCGAAATAACCTTCCGGTGCGCTTCGAAAACCGTTGCCATGTCCGCCGCAATCGCATCCGCCCAAGCGTAGCCATAGTAGCCGGCGTCATAGCCGTTCAGATGGCCGAAATAAGAAACGAAAGTCGTGCTTGGGTCGATCGGCAGAAAAACTTTTCCAGAATCGGATTCGAAATCGCCGACGCAATCGTACGGAGCATTCTCCGGGTGTGGTCCGTGCAACGCGAGATCAAGCGAAGCAAAGGCGAATTGCCGTCGATAGAATACGCCCGCGGTCGCGAGTTTGGCGTCTTTCATTTTCTGAATGGTGTCGCCGGGAATCTTCTTCGATGGCTCACGGTAATCCGCCGCGAAAGAATCGAGCACATTCTTTATCCCAGACCCAGTTTTTGCAGCATTTGCGAGGAGCCTCGACGAAATCGGTCGGGACATGGGTGCCGGCAAAGCGCCCGTACTTTGCGCGCGTCGTAATGGTATGCAGGACGTGACCAAACTCGTGGAACAAGGTTTCGACTTCGGAGTGGCTTAAGAGCGACGGTTTGTCCGCGGTCGCCGGCGGAAAGTTGCAAAGCAATGTCACCGTCGGCCGCTGATATTTTCCATCCGGCAAAAGCTTGCCGCCGATAATTTCGAATTCGGCGAAGTGATTATACTTTCCGTCGCGCGGAAACATGTCGAGATAGAACAAGCCCAGTGGTTCCCCACTGGCGGCGTCTGACCGCCCAGAGCTGAAGATCGTCAATCCATTTATATGGGACCGCGATTTTCTCGAACTTCAGACCGAAAATTCGCTGGTAGATGGCAAACATTCCATCGAGCACTTTCTGGAACGGGAAAAAATTCCGTAGCGCCTCAGCATCAACAGCAAATTTCTGTTTCTTGAGTTGGTTTTGATAGTAGCGCCAATCCCAGATATTAATTCGCGGCGCTGGCGAAAGCGCCGCCCTCGGACGGTTGCGCGTCAAGCTGCTTCATTTTCTGAAGTTCACTCAATTCCGCCGCGAACTTCGGCTCAATTCCGGCTATCAGATCATCGATATACTTCTGGCAGCCGCGCCGGCTTTCGCCATCCGCGGCTCGGTTTGGAAAGTCGTCCCACGATTTGTAGCCGAGCCGGAGCGCGATCTTGTTGCGCAAGGTCAGCATCTGATTTAGCAGTGGCACATTCTTCTCCTTCGCCAGTGTCTCGCGCGCGATGTAAAGTTTCTTCCGCGTCGCTTCGCTCTTGGCGTTTTCTTCCACTGCGATTGAACTGCCAGGTAACGTTGGCCAGCACGGTGTAGGCGTCGTCGCCAGTTTTGATTCCAGGCTTGCTCAAAAATCCTCCGGCATTCCCTCGAGCTCCGGCTTTGGTAAATACGACTGGCCGTTTGGCGTTGGCGATGTTGGTGTCGAAATCGGTGCCGAGTTTGGCCAGCTGCTTGCGGAGCTGTTCCACTTCCTTGCGCTTTCCGGCAGGCAAGGCCAAACCGGCGCGACGGTAATCGCGCATCGTTTCATCCAGCAATTTCTTGTCCTCGCCGGTAAGTTGCGGATTTGTCTCAGCGAAGGCCTTGATCGACTTGTAAACGTCCTCGCGATAATCGATGCCGACAAACCAGTCGTTCATTGCTTTGACGGCCTTCTCCGCCGCCGCGCGCATTTTCGGATCGGTATTCGCTTCCTTAATGATGGTGGCGCCTTGTTTCCAACGTTGTTGGCTTCGTAAGCGAGATCATCCAGCGCAACGACCGTATTTTGAAACGTCACCGTCTTTGGATTGAGCTTGCCGATTGCATCGAGCGCGGCATTGCCCTTCTTGATTGCCTCCTTGGCGGAAGTCTCAACCGCTTCAGGGCGTTTGCGGCCAATCGGGAATGGTCAGCCGTGCGTTTGCCCTAGCAACCGCACTCGCTAATAGCTATCGATTGATTTCAAATTCTCCGCCCGTGCACCCAATGCGAGCCCGAGAACTAATAAGAAGAGGAACGAAACCTCATAAACGTTGAATGGGCCACATGGATTGTGTAGAAGCGCGACGTTAAATCCAAATGCGCAATCTCGCCGACAAATTTTTCCTCGCTTTCATTCCAGTATTCGTCGCGATTGACCCCATTGGTCTCGTTGCGCTTTTATCGGGCTCGGCACGAGCGCCTCACCAGAAGAAACGCAAAGAACAGGCTTTTATCGGAATTTTCACTGGCTTGTGTGTCGCCATCGGCTTTATCTTTCTCGGCAAAATTATCTTTGCGGCACTCGGAATCACGGTCGCTGATTTCCAAGTCGCTGGGGGTTTTATCCTCCTCATCCTGGCCGCGCGTGAACTGGTAACGTTTGGACCGCCCGATCGCGGTGGTGGCGATGAATTCGGGATCGTCCCGCTCGGTATGCCGTTAATTGCAGGCCCCGCGCTGCTCACCGCCCTGCTTATCTTGATCGATAGCGTTGGCCTCCTTTACACGCTGGCATCGTTGCTGGTGAATCTGGCAATTGTGGCCGTCGCGCTCTGCAACGCCGATCGCTTCAGCCGCTGGATGGGCAAGCAAGGTTTGCGCGGGGTTTCGAAAATCATTGCGCTTTTGCTGGCAGCGATCGCGGTCAGTTTGATCCGGCGCGGCTGGCAGATGCATTAACTGATTTCGAGGCCCTTGACTCACCGGTGCGGCGGAGGTTTTCACGTAAGGCGGCGTCTTCGCTCGCACGCACACCGTAGCGCGAGGGAGGCCACGCCGCCGGGCATTGCGAGAAGAGAGCGACTCGGCCGCCGGCTGCACAGAGCCAACGACTCGGGGAGAAGTCGCTCTCCCAATCATCACCCTCAGCTGATTTTAGATGTGTCGACGTTCTTCCGGCCAGGCGGGCTTCAGTTCCGCTGCTTTATCTCCAGCTTGATAACGGCGAGACAGTTCATTCTCGACCAAGCGTAGGTCATCTTGCTGGGGTAGCGGCATCCCGCGGTAGGTATATCGGCCACACCGTGCCGTGACTGGCTCTGCGGCACCATGTTGTACAAATCAAGGCGGCGCTGTTGCAATTGGGCGGTTGTCCAATCGCGATAGTGCGGACTTCGCGGAATAGGAACATCCCTTCCTCCTTGATAAGTCGCATATGGATAGCCGGTGGTAACGACCGGCGGCTGCGGTCCGGCTTGGGTGCAACCAAAGAGCACGCTGGTAAGAATGCCGGCACCAATAACTGCCATCATTTCTTTCATAATTTGTTAGTTAAGTTTGATTTGTTCGAATCCTATACTCATTCAACCCCGCTTAAATATAACCGATTCGGCAAAAAGCACGCGGTCTATCGGTTGACACTGGTAACACCACCGTTACCGTCCGGTTTCTATGAGGTTTCCTTTGGCATTAACCAGCAAGATCGCTGCGTACATCGTCGGCCATAAGATTCGTGGGACGAAGAAGTTCGCCACCGTATTGCAGCTGGAACCGTTGCACACTTGTAACCTGACTTGCACCGGCTGTGGCCGGATTCGCGAATATTCGACCTCGCTCAAAGACATGATGCCGCTGGAGGATTGCCTCGGCGCGGCCCAGGAATGCAACGCGCCGATGGTCTCAATCTGTGGAGGCGAGCCGCTCATTTATCCCCACATCGAAGCGCTCATTAATGGTTTGCTGGGGCAAGGGCCGGATCGTCTACGTCTGCACCAACGCCATGTTTATGCGCAAAAAATGCGCGAATGGCTCACCGAAGAATTGCGGAATGCGGATGGGTCAGTGCGTAAGAATTTGGAGAGCAAACTGGATGGATTGATTGCGGAAGGCCTCGTTTCAACAAAAGATGCGGAGGCAATTCGTAACCCGAAACCCGCGACTGGCAAACCGGTCATCGCGCCGTCGCACTGGATGTATTGGAACGTGCACCTCGACGGGCTCGAGCGGACGCATGATCTGATCGTCGAACGCGAGGGGTATTTAAGGAGTGCATTCTCGCGATCAAGATGGCGAAGCGCCTTGGCTACCAGGTCGCGACCAACACAACCATCTACAAGGAAACGGATATGGACGAGGTCGAGCAAATGTTCGACTTCCTCGCAGATCTCGGCGTCGACGGCCATACCATCACGCCTGGCTACGATTACGATGCCGCCAAAAAGACATGGTGAAACGGCTCAATTTGCAGCCGGAGAATTTCTTCCTCACCCGCAAGGCAACGGTCGAGAAATTCTCCCGGATGGAAGAGTGGATGAACCGCTACACGTTTTTGGCACGCCCATCTATTTTGAGTTTCTCGCCGGCCATCGCGATTTGACTTGCTCGGCTTGGGCCATTCCGACTCGCAATCTGATGGGCTGGAAGGCGCCGTGCTATTTCATGACCGACACCATCGGCACCGAGGGCCATTACAAACCTACGCCGAGCTGCTGGAAAAAGTGGACTGGGACAAGTGCGGGGTCGTTGATGGAGTGGCGCGTGATCCGCGCTGTGAGAATTGCATGACCCACTGCGGCTACGAACCAACGGCGAGCCTCGGTCTCCACGCCAAACGAGGCGACACTTGGAAAACGTTGAAGTTTAATTTCGGACCCAGACCGAAAAGTGCGGGTCGGGGCAACGAGATCGCTGCTTATAACGGCGTAAGCTCGGGCAACGGTCATCTGACCGGCAAGCGGCCGGCTGGGCTCGAAGCAAAAGTTTCCTGATCCGTTATGGCGACGAATTCGCCCAACCTGATTTCTTTGCCAAGCGCGCCCGAGACCGGTGTAGTCTCACCCAGCTAACGATTCTCAGATTGCTTCAGCCATTTCGCGGGCGCAGGAAAATTTGTTGGGCCAGCAAAAGCCAGACGGCCACTGGTGCGGCGAGTTATATGTCGATAGCACGCTTTGCTCTGATTACGTGCTGTATATGCATTGGCTGGGCGAGGTCGATCCGCGAACTTCAGGAGCGTTGCACTCAACATATCTTGCGACGGCAATTGCCCGATGGGGGCTGGAACATTTATTATGGCGGCCGCAGTGAAATTAACGCTTCAGTCAAAGCCTACTTCGCGCTGAAACTTGCCGGCTACTCAGCCGATCTCCCATTCATGCGCGAAGCGCGCGCCAACATTTTGCGCCTTGGCGGCGTCCCCGCGTCAACACGCTTCAGCAAGCTACCTGGCGCTCCTGGGCCAGTTCCCGTGGAAATATCTGCCGACGATACCGGTGGAAATGATCCTGCTGCCAACGTGGGCGCCATTTCACATTTACAAAATGTCGTCGTGGAGCCGCGCCATGTTGGTGCCTCTCGCCATTATCAATCATTTCAAACCAACCCGCGAGTTGCCTGGCGAGAAACAGCTGCATGAATTGTATCCGCTCGGGACCGAGCACAAAGATTTCCGGTTGCCGCGCGACGAGCGAACCTTTACCTGGCGCAATTTATTCCTCCGCGGAGACGACGCGCTAAAGATGCTGCATCGAATTCCATGGAAACCATTTCGCCGGCTCGCGCTCGAGGAAGCCGAGCGCTGGATGATGAGCGCATCGGCGATGGCAGCGATGGCCTGGCCACGGTTTATCCGGCAATGCTCAATGCGCTCATTGCCCTGCACGCTCTCGGTTATCCGAACAGCCATCCGGCCTTGGCAAAGGCGCAAAAGGATTTCAGAAGGATTGTTCGTGAACGATCCGGAAGATTTCCGGATTCAGCCTTGCCTTTCGCCAGTTTGGGACACCGCCATTAATATCATCGCATTAGCCGAAAGCGGCCTCCCGCCGAGCATCCTTCACCTGCAGAAAGCGGCTGCGTGGTTGTCGAATAAAGAAGTTCGTATCCGGGGCGATTGGGCGAAAACAATCCTCATCCCGAGGCCAGCGGCTGGGCCTTTGAATATAATAACGTTTATTATCCGGATACCGACGACACCGCGATGGTGCTAATGGCGCTGCGCCTGGTTCATCCGAAAGATAAAAACAGCTACGAAGATTTGTTCCAGCGCGCTCTGGCCTGGCAACTGAGCTTTCAATGTCGCGATGGCGGGTGGGCTGCTTTCGACAAGGACGTGATTGACGGTTGGCTCGAAAACATGCCCTTCGCCGATCACAATGCGATTCTGGATCCGACCTGCAGCGATCTGACGGCGCGCACGCTCGAGCTTTTCGGTTACATCAACTTCGACCGACACGATGCCAGTGTAGAGACCGCGATTCGGTATTTGATCGCCACCCAGGAAGATGATGGCTCGTGGTACGGGCGCTGGGGCGTGAACTATATTTACGGCACCTGGCAGGTCCTGCGCGGACTGCGCGCCATCGGTCAGGATATGACGCAAGACTGGATTCTGCGCGGGCGCGATTGGCTGGAAGAGTTGTCAGAACGACGACGGAGGCTGGGGCGAAACGTGTGCCACATACGAAGATCCTTCGGCCAAAGGAAAGGGCGAAAGCACTGCTTCACAGACGTCCTGGGCAATCATGGGCATCTGCGCGTGTGGCGATCTCAATCGGGCCAGCATACAACGCGGGTTGCGTTATCTTCTTTCGACCCAACAGGCGGATGGGTCGTGGAACGAACCGCAAATCACCGGCACCGGTTTTCCCAGGGTGTTCTACTTAAAATACGACATATCCGGCAAAACTTTCGCTCCTTGCGCTCGCTACCTGCGTGAATTACCGCCGCGGCCTCGGTCATCCGCCGAGCTTTTCCGCTGCGGCTAATACAGCGCGGTTAAATCGCGGTCATCCCGAGCTGCGCAGACACCGCCAGTCCGGCCCGGACCGAGGGACCTCGCGATCTCAGAGGACGCTCGTGGGGTTCCTCGCGTTCGCTCGGGATAACGTGCTCTCTTATTCGTTCAAATAATTCCGGCCGATTCTCGCGCCCCCGCCCCGTGCAAAAAATAAATCCTGTTCAGCACGCTAAAGCGAACTAACAGTAAAGATTATGGCTTACGAATTACCAAAACTTCCCTACCCATACGACGCGCTCGAACCGCACATCGACGCGCGCACGATGGAAATTCATCACACCAAACATCATCAGACTTACATCACCAACGTTAACAATGCGCTCAAGGATCAACCTGAGCTGGCGAAGAAATCCGTTGAAGATTTGATTCGCGATTTGAATGCCGTGCCCGAAAACATTCGCACCGCCGTCCGTAACAACGGCGGCGGCCACGCCAACCATTCTTTCTTTTGGAAGATCATGGGTCCCGGGAAAGGTGGCGAGCCGAAAGGGAAGCTCGCCGATGACATTAAATCAACCTTCGGTAGCTTCGATCAGTTCAAGGAGAAACTTGCTGCCGCGGGTGCTGGCCGTTTCGGCAGCGGTTGGGCGTGGCTAATCAAAAATAAAAGCGGCAAACTCGAAGTGATTTCGACGGCCAACCAGGATTCGCCGTTAATGGACGGCAACACGCCGATCCTGGGCGTCGACGTTTGGGAGCATGCCTACTACTTAAACTATCAAAATCGTCGCCCCGATTACATCAAAGCGTGGTGGAATGTGGTGAATTGGGACGAAGTGGCGAAGAATTATTGAGTCTGAGCATCTTGCACCGCCTGTCGCCGCCGCCGCTATTGAGCGCCGCGCGGGTTGCGATGGATAGCCGCGATAAGTCGGCTGCGTCACCGCCGAACCTGCTCTACGATTGTTTTCCTGCTCTGGGAACCGTTTGCGGTGCCGCGGCGCTGGTTCCGTTGGTCGTGCGCCTGCTCGAGCCCATCGCAGTCAGCCCGTGGGAAGCGCAAATCGGCCATGGAAGGGATTCGCTTCAACGCCGGCTTGCGCCCTCTACGAGCCCGCGATCATGCCACGCTCTACGGGCCGCTGCTCAGCTTAATGCTTGGAATAATCTTCGCGGTAGCGGGACTAAATCGTCGCTGGCCCGGATGGTTTTTCCATTGCTGGAATCGCCCTAACTTTCCTGCTCGCAGGCCTTGTCTACCGCACGAAATCACGGATATGGCTTCTGGCCCTTTTCTTCCTGGCCTTGAATTGGCGGACGAACTTTGTCTTTTATTCTACACAACCGGACTGTTTGGCCGCCCTTCTCGGAATCGCCGGTTTGCTCGTTTGGCTTGGACGGGACGCTTCTTCCCTCCGATATGCGCTCGCTTTGGTGCTCTGGCTCGGCGCGATGTTATTCAAGCAAAACCAGCGCTGCTTTTGCTCTTATCCCTCTTGTCCACGAGTTGATCTGGGAACGACCGCCTCAAGGTCAACGACTCTTAGTTGCGATGATTCCGCCGGCGTTTCTTTTCTCGTCTTAATGGCGGTGGCTTGTAATGTGGCCGCAGCTCTTCTCCGGCATGGTTGTAGTGCCGGCGAAATTGAAAGTCCATTACGATCAATTCGCGCCCATGCTCGTTTATCTGCTTGGCACTTTCCGCTCTTTTTTTTGGGACTGTTTGGGTTGCTGCTCACGAACGAGCCACTGAGCAAAAGCGAGCGTTGGATTGTTTCCGCCAACGTTGTCTTAATACCGATCAGCGTCTGGACGGCCGTCAAGAGCGGCGGTGGTTTGAACTCGTTGCTGTTCGCCTATCTCGCCATGGCCGCATTCGTCATCTCACAGCTTGAACGCTTTTCACGATCGGAAAATTTCTGGCAGACACCAGCGCATCGCTTTAGGCAGCATTTTCCTCGCTCTGCTCTGTTCACTTTTTTCAGTATCAAAATTCGCTCTCAATTCTTTTCCTCCGCCTTGGCGACGACAAATACGAGCGCGCTGTTGCGGTGGCAAGGAAGCTAGGGCCCGGGGTCGTTAGCCCGCAGGATACGACGATTGCCTTTCGCGCGAACGGTTACATAGGGCGCTCCGTTTTTCTGGAACTCGACGGACATAGCGAAAACGGTGACTGGCCGCCGCTTTTGCCCGAGTATCAGGCAAGAATTAGCTGGCGCTAAACACGTCATCGAAATCCAATGTTATGTGCCAACGCCGGTCTTTCATGACGCGTTGCAAAGTCAGGGTTTTGAGCGTGCACCCGTCCCGGCTTTCGAGAATTCTGTCTATACTCTTTGGGCTAGGAAGAACTGAACAATGGCTTTCCTTAACGAGAATTATCTCAAGCTTCAGGCTCGGTTACTTGTTTCCGGAGATCGCGCGCCGTGTCCGCCAATTCTCAGAAGAAGACCCCGAGGCGGCCAAGCGATTAATTCGTTGTGGAATCGGCGACGTAACCGAGCCCTTGCCGCGAGCTGCAATCGAGGCAATGAAAGCAGCGGCCGAAGAACTCGGGCAACGTGAAACGTTCCGTGGCTATGGCCCCGAGCAGGGCTACGAATTCCTCCGCAGCAAAATCGCGCAGTTTGATTATCGCGATCGCGGAATCGAAATTACGGATGACGAAATTTTCCTGTCGGATGGGTCGAAATGCGACTGCGGTCACATTCTCGATATTCTGGGCGGGCAAAATAAGATCGCGATTACCGATCCGGTTTATCCAGTTTACGTCGATACCAATGTAATGGCGGGGCACACCGGCCCAGCCCGGGCCGATGGCGGTTACGAAGGCATTGTCTACTTACCGTGCACGATTGAGAATAGTTTCGTTCCCGAACCTCCTGGCGAACACGCAGACGTTATTTACCTTTGCTTTCCTAACAATCCGACGGGCGCAGTGGCATCGCGTGCGCAACTGACGAACTGGGTCGAGTACGCGCATGATCACGACGCCATCCTCTCTTCGACGCGGCTTACGAAGCCTATATCAATGATCGTCTCACCTGAATCCTCTCCCCAAGGGAGAGGAAGGCGCGAAGCGCCAGGTCAGGGCTGGTGGTGAAATTCCGCACTCGATTTTCGAAATTGATGGTGCGCGCGAATGTGCGATTGAATTTCGCAGCTTCTCCAAGACAGGTGGCTTCACCGGCGTTCGTTGCGGCTTTACCGTTTTGCCAAAGTCTGTTCTCGCCAGAACTGAAAACGGCAAAAAATTAGCGCTCCATCCGCTCTGGCATCGGCGCTGGAGTACGAAATCAAATGGCGTGAGTTATCCGGTGCAACGTGGCGCGGAGGCGCTTTATTCCGAGGAAGGTCGCGAGCAAGTGCGGGCGCTTATCGATCATTACATGGGCAACGCGCGGATTCTGAGCGAGGGAGCCCGCGCCGCCGGTTTCGCAGTACATGGCGGCACCAATGCGCCTTACATTTGGGTGGAAACGCGGCCCGGCCAAACGAGCTGGCAAACCTTCGACTGGATGCTGCGCAAATTGAACATCGTTATAACCCCCGGTAGCGGCTTTGGTTCGAGAGGGGAAGGCTTCTTTCGCGTTTCGGCGTTTAATAGCCGTGCCAATGCCGTGGAAGTCGCGCGGCGGTTGCGCGATGCAAGCGGTCCAAACTCCTGATCCTGAGGAACAATTGTCACCATTTCACTTTAACTCGCTACTTGGAGGGACGAGGCCTTCGTCCATCCCGAAAGGTCCGTCCATTGTTCGAAGTACTCTGCGCTGGGCAAATTCTCTGCTTCCCGTTGTTAGGGTGGCTGCGCAAAATTTACCGCAACTGTATCGTTTTTGTTTCCTGATGACGGGCGAGGCGTCGAAAGCGCAGGATATTTTTCAGGACACTTTGCGAGAAGCTGCATTTCTTGTCGCGAACAGAGAGCCGCCCGCGGATCGCTATTGGTTTTTTCGCGAAGCGCGCTGGCGTTGCCTTGATGTAGTTGCCCAGGGCGTGCAGCCAGAGCACGCGGCGAACGAGTCGACCGAACTTTCGCCAAGGGCGCCTGAACAAATCGAGCAACTCGAACCTGAACAACTGGCGATTTGGATTTCTGCTGCACCGGAACCACAACGCAGCGCTCTCGCCCTCTATTACCTGGATGAGTTTAACTATCGCGAAATGATGTCGATGCTTGGCCTGAAATTGACTGACCTCTCGCGTGCGATCGCCTCCGGTCGTCGCGAATTTCAAGCCTGGCTCAATACAACTGTGCCGGCGGCGGCCTCGGAATGAAGCGGTTGTCACGCGGTCTGCGCACGCTGGCGGATTGTGCGCCTATCGCAAATGCGAAGGCGCCCGATCGCCGGATGCGCACAGCAGTGTCGCGCGCGAAACGAACGGAAGATTTTGCGGCGCAGCAATCGTTCTGATCGCGCAGTTGCCAAATTGGTGCAGGCAACCCCGGTATCGACCGAAATCCAGGAGTGGTTCGCCAACGAAAGAATGGCGGAAGGGGCGAGAAGCGGAGTTGGAAAAGACCGCTCTTCATCCCGCCATTCTCGCCATCGGAATCGCGTTGGTGGTAATCGCGGTGGTCGCATGGATCACGTTCGACGAACAAATGCACGCTTTCCCCGGCACCGCGACGGCGAAGAAATTGCTGAACGTGGCGGCGATGACGCGGCCTTCGGAATTCGAGCCGATGGAGACGGAGGCCGGAACACTGAATGATTTATTTTTCATGAAATACCGGCTGGAGCATTACGATGTGCCGCCGGGATTTTCTCAGCAGCGAACGGTCGGTGTCCGCGTTTTTGATGACGATGAAGCCGGTCAGGTTGCACAAATCAGTCTGGCGGAAAAGCGAATGCAGTTGTTTCTGTTTCCTGCGCGGCGCGATTCGAAGAGCGGAAAGCCGGAGGAATTCGAGGGCTGGCGTTACATCGAGCAGGAAGGATGGACCGGAGCGGTGCAGGCGCGCAAAGGCGTTCTTTTCATGGCTGCAGTTCGCGGCCCGAAAAAGATCTCGCGCCCTACCTTCAACAACCGAAAGACCACAGTTGCGGTGAGAGTTTGAACTCCCGTCTCTCAAGGCGCTTGTGAGTCCACGTGCTCTACTCACTGACAGCTGACCTGCTCGGCGAGAAAATTAGCGTCCGATTTCGCCAGGATTGTCCAGTGGTACGAGCAGGGGACTCATTGAGCCCCTAGTCAGATTCAGCTCGTCCCCCGCGTCGGTGTTCGATTGCGGACTGTCGAATTAGCGGAGTACGGATCCCTGCATTGAGACGTTAGACGTTCTTCGATTAACAAAGCGTCATCTGGATCCCATGCGCCGAAACCGAAATCCGACCTTCGACTGGAGATTGCCCATGTCTTGTTCTATAGACATCGTCGGTTATTCGAAACGACTGATCGATGAGCAACATGAGTTGCTCCAAGACCTTAATCAGATCGTCCGGAACACCGAGGCGTTTCGGAGCGCGGAACCTCCGGCTAATTGATTCGAGTTCCAACCGGCGACGGCGTAGGCTCTCGTTTTTCGACGACGCCAGAAGCGCCTCGCTAATGCGCGCTGGAAATCAGCAAGGCATTGCAGAGCCATTCAGAACTGGAAGTTCGCATGGGCATTCATAGCGGTCCGGTGAGCGGGATTATGGATGTAAACGATCGCTCGAACATCGCCGGCGCGGGCATCAACGTCGCACAGCGTGGTGATGGATTGCGGCGATGCCGGCCACATCCTTCTCTCAAGCGTGTCGCCGAAGATCCAGGAACAATATCGGCAATGGCGCCCGCACTTGCACGAACTTGGCGAATGCGAAGTGAAGCATGGTGCGAGGGTCAGCTTGGTTAATCCTTTACAGCGACGAGGGTGGGCAACCCTGCGATTCCCGAGAGCGCTCAAAAAGCAGAGAGAAGACAACAGCAGCGGCGCCTTCACATTCCCACAAACTAGACGAAAGCTGGCGTTCTTAACCGGCGCGATCTTGGTGACAATTGCCTTGGTGATTGGTTTTGGGCATCTCTCACCGCCAGTCGCAAAAATGGCAAAACGCTTTCGACGTCTCCTGAAAAGCGAATCGCTGTGCTTCCTTTCAAACCTTTGGTGCCCGAGAACCGAGATCAGGTGCTTCGAAATGGGCATGGCGGACAGTCTCATTGCCAAGCTGAGCAACATCCGGGGAAATCGTGGTTCGCTCGCTCAACTCGGTCCGCAAATATAGCGGCCTCGACCAGGATCCCGCTGGCCGCCGGACGCGGAGTGGAAGTTAATTCGGTCCTGGAAGGTAACGTCAGAAATCGAGCGATCGCATCAGAGTTAGTGCTCGTTTGATCAACGTAGCGGACGGATCTTCACTGTGGGCGAACACGTTCGACGAGAAATTCACGGATGTTTTTGCTGTTCAGGATGCGATTTCCCAAAAGGTAGCAGACGCACTCGCGTTGCGCTTGAGCGGCGAAGAGAACAAGCCGTTTGACCCGACGTTACACCGAAAATGTCGAAGCGTATCAACTTTACCTTACCGGGCGTTATCACTGGAACAAGCTCACTCCGCCGGAGATTACGAAGAGCATCGAATTTTTTAAAAGGCGATTGACCTCGATCCGACTTACGCCCTGGCCTACTTCGGATTAGCCGATGCTTATCGAAGCCTCGCGCCAACAAGTGAGAATGACCGTCGAAGGACACCCTTCCGCAGGCTCAGGCTGCAGCAACCAAAGGCATTGGAGCTCGATGAGACACTGGCGGAACCTCACGCTACCCTGGCCTTCATTCACACTTGGTATGACTGGGACTGGTCCGCCGCGGAAGGGAAGCAAAACGTGCCATCGAACTCAATCCAAATTGGAGTTTTGGCCACATCGCTTACGCGCAAATGCTCAGCGTCACCGGGCGTTCCCAGGAAGCGATCGCAGAAGGTGCTCCGCGCCAGTCAAGCTCGATCCGCTCTCCCGCAATCATCAACGCGCTCAATGGTTACCATCTTCACCTGGCAAGACGAGACGACGAGGCTGTCGCGAGGTTAAAAGACGGTCGAACTGGATTCGAATTTCTGGATTGCGCATCAATTTTGAGAATGGCTTATATCGAGAGAAATGTACCCCGAAGCCATTTCCCGAGTCTATCAGGCCGTAAATTGTCCGGCGGAAATTCAGAGCCGCTAGCACTGAATGGTTATGCCTCGGTATTGTCCGGCGACACGGCGAAAGGACGGGCGGTACTACAGAATTAAAATCTCTCGAAAGCCAACGCTGCGTTCCGCACCTTCCAATCTCGCGCTCTCTCTTATGTCCTGGGCGAGAAGGATGAGGCTTTCAGCTGGTTAGAAAAGGCGTATCAAGACCGCGATATTCGACTTTGTCGCCTGAAAGTCGACTCAAAATGGGATTCGATGCGTTCGGAACCCCGTTTCGTCGAAATCCTCAAGCGCATTGGGCCTCCAGTAGCGACCAAATGGGGCCAGCTCCCATGATGTTGTGATGGCTCAAATATCTTCAGAAACTTTTCCATGGCGGGAATTCTTATCTGGCTCACCCGGTTCGCTATTGTGCGCCTGCTTTGGTTTTGTTTATGCAGTTGCCTTTTTGATCGCAGCACAGCAACTCGTCCCTCTCGTCGGCGAACATCGGCTTAACTCCGGCTAATCATTTTTTTCAAAGCAGTCGAGGCGCATTTCGGCTCGCGCTCTGCCGCAGCCTTGCAGTTACCATCGCTCTTCTGGTTCGGTATTTCCGATCAAGGGTCTCTCGATCTTTGCCTGGGTTGGTTTCGGCTTTGTCGCTCGTTGTCCTTGGCGGTTTACGCCAATGCGATTCTGCTCGGTATTCTCTGGGCGATACATGTCCATCATTCACGTCAGGGCAGAATTTGGTATGGCTATGGCTGGGAAACGCAACTGCTCGAGACCGGGTTCCTGTCGATCTTTCTTTGTCCGTTGCTCGATGGTCGCCCATTCCCGAGATGCCGTCCGCCGCTGCTCAGTGATCTGGCTTTTTCGCTGGCTCGGTTTTCGCATCATGATTGGTGCCGGCCTGATCAAGCTACGCGGCGATCCATGTTGGCGCGATCTTACCTGTCTTTATTATCATTACGAAACGCAGCCGATCCCGAGTCCGATTAGCCGCTATCTGCATTTCGCGCCGCACTGGTTCCACAAATTCGGCACAGCCTGGAACCATTTTATTGAACTTGATTGTCCCCTGGTTTTCATTCGGTCCGCGCCGCGCGCGCCATGTCTGCTGGCATCTTGCTGGTGAGTTTTCAAATCGTTCTCATCATCAGCGGCAACCTCTCGTTCTTGAATTACGTGACGATCATTCCATTTCTCGCTTGTTTTGATGACGACACTTCCTTCGGCGAATTCTTCCACGGCCGATCGTTAAGCGCGCAGAACGGGCGGCGCAGGAATCGGAGCCGTCGCGCATTCAACAACACCATCGCTCATCGGATTGTCGCTCCTGGTCGCATATTTGAGCATCGCGCCAGTCGCCAATCTCATTTCCGAACGGCAAATGATGAAGACATCATTCGATCGGCTTCAGTCTCGTTAACACGTACTGGCGCATTCGGCGCCGTCGGGAAGAACGTGACGAGATCATTTTCGGAAGGGAACCGACGACGCCATTATTACCAGCGACACCAAATGGAAGGAATACGAATTCAAAGCCAAACCGGGAATCCCGGATCTGCGGCCGCCGTTCATCGCCCCGTATCAACCGCTGCATCGATTGGCAAATTTGGTTCGCCGCCATTGGCATCACCAGCGGAATATCCATGGACGCTGCATTTCGTCTGGAAACTACTGCACAACGATCCTGGCACGCTTTCCGCTTCTGGCCGGTAATCCATTTCCCGTTAGACCGCCGTGCACTACATTCGCGCGCAAACTCTATCGCTATCGCATTTCGCGCCGCCGGGCGACCCAGCCTGGTGGAAACGCGAGCCCAATTGGTGAATGGCTTCCGGCTTCACCGCGTCGATGACGTCAATTCCGCCGCATTCTCGCCGCGATGGATTGGCTGGATTAGAGCGTTCTAGATTTGTAGGGCAAGCGCTTCCGCTTGCCGCCACCTACTGTCATTCCGAGCGAAGTCGAGGAATCTCAACTCATTCTCTTGCAGAAAATGATTAGGATGTCCTCGACTTCTGTCGAAACGACGAAAGCAGAAATCGTTAATAGGCATGTTTTAGCTCTTATCGCCCGGCAGCCAGCTCCTGGCATCGTTTGATGTCAAGCTTGCCGGAGGCAGAGAACGGAATGTTTCTACCACGACGGAACGCTTCGAGGATCCAAAGATTTGGGACGCCACTTTCAGTCAGTACAGCGCGCAGTTTATCCATCTCGATGGGATCGGCTGTTAACAGAAGCAGCGCGCCTCGCCTTTCGCTTCGTCGGCACTCCGCAAATGGCAATGCGTCGCTCGCTTCCCTTCCAAACCAAGAGCGCGCCGATAATCTTCTGCCTCTACTTCGTGTGGCACCATTTCACCGCCGATCTGGGAGAAACGGGAGAGTAGCGGCCTTCGATGTAGAGAAAGCCGTGCTTCGTCCAGCCGGCCGATGTCGCCTGTTTTTAACCAGCCGCCATGCAGAACTTCTGCGGTTCGCTTTCGGATCTTTCAGATAGCCTTCAAAATATTCGGACCGCGCAGCCCAGAGCATCCCGCCGTCGTAAATAGATAATTCTCGTTGGTCTCCGGCGAATCTTCCGCGGCAATACCAGAAGCCATTTTCCGACGGAGCCGGGCGATAGAGCGGCTGCACTGTGACATCGGGCCGCTCCGGAATTGGATCGGGCAGGTTCACGGAGACGACTGGCGCCGTTTCGGTCAAGCCGTAGCCCTCCATCACGCGTTTGCCGAAGCGTTCGAAAAATTTCTCGGACAGATCGAGCGGCATCTTTTCCCGCGCCGACGATGACCAGGCGCGCCGAACGTAGCTGTTCCGGTTCAGCCTTGCGCAAATACGCTCCGCAAGAAAGTTGGTGTCGCCAGTAGCACCAGTGATTTTGTACTTCTCGACCAGGGCAGCGTTCTTTGCCGCCTCGAGTGGACTCGGATAGGTGACTATTGGCGTGCCCTCGATCAGCGGATACCAGAGGGTGACGGTGCATCCGAAACTGTGAAAGAAGGGAAGCGAGGCAAGGAGAACATCTTCCGGTCCGGCATCGAGCATGACGGTAAACTGCGTGACGTTGCCGATGAGATTATGATGAGAAAGAACTACACCCTTGGGTTCACCCGAACTGCCGCTGGTAAAAAGCAAGATCGCTCTTTGTGTCCGCCCTGGCGTGGAAGCTCGAGCCAGCGAGCTAACAAGAAGTTGGGCGTAACAATTCCCGCCAGCCGCCAAAACAGCATCGGCCCCTTCAATTTCGGCAGTAACTCGTCAAGAAATACGATATTGCGTGGCCACGGAAGATTGGTAAGCCGTCCGTGGAATTGCCTGGCGCTAATGGCAGCTTTGACTTTCGGCGCGATCAATCGCGCTCGCGACGGCATCAGCGGAAGCGGTGAAATTCAATCCGACGGGAACTTTGTCGGCCAATGTCACCGCGAGATTAGCAACGACTGCACCTTTGCTGGCTGGTAACACAATTGCGATTCGTTGGTCCGGGGATGTTTTCCGAAGGTAACGACTGAGCGCGATCGAAACTCCGGGGAGTTTTCCGCGACTCAACTTGCTGCCGTCCATTCCGATCGGTGACGAGGGTGGGCGAAAGGCGAGCGCTTGAGTCCGCGCACAGCGCGTCGCGCAACATGCTGCCGCAATCGGGCCGTTGCTCGAAGCAGTCGGCTCCAAAGCTTAAGCAGATCTTCGTGGACGCGTGGGATCGTTGCCTCCTCCGCGGAAAGAGGGCACGCCGAAGCCGACGGTGGCGCGATAGGGAAAATGTCTCGGCCACTTCCGAAAGAATTTTCCGCCACGATATGAGAAGATCGAACCCCAGAGTTGATCGAGAAAAACCGTACCACCGGTGCCTGGGGCGTGACGCGCGATCATTTCGAATCCACGCTGTAGCCGCGCCAGCGTGCCGGTGCGCGAGAGTTGGCCTTCCCTGGGAAAATGCAAACGAATTGGCCGGCTTCAATCTGCTCAGTGGCTCGTCGAATTGCCTCGCGCGGCTTACGGCGATCGATCGGGATGGCGCGCCGCCATTCGCAGCACCGGCTGAAGTGCCGGTTTGCGATAAAAATTCTTCGTCAATGATAAAGCGGACCGGCCGCGGGCAGGCTAGTTGAAGGATGATCGCATCAACCCAGGTGATGTGATTGGGCACGATCAGGCAGCCGCCGGTCGGCAAATTTTCCCGGCCGAGCGCTTTCACGCGATAAATCGAGCGCGCGATCGAAAGCGCGCAAAAATAGAAAAGCGCGCTCGGCGGCAGAATCTCCCGGCATTTGTTTTACGTTTACAATCGCTCCATCTCACTCTGCAATCGCGTTATGACAAACGAGCAAAAATCAGGCGCCCGCACCGCTCTGGCACTCTTGCTCGCCATCAACCTTTTAATTACATCGACCGTTACGTTCTGGCGTCGGTGTTGCCGACGCTCAGCACGAATTTTTGGCAGGCGATCCGAACCAAAATGGTAAAGCCGGCCTTTGGACGACGGCATTTTTGGTCAGTTACATGTTCACCGCTCCGATTTTCGGTTGGTTGGCCGATCGTTTTTCGCGCTGGATATTGATCGGAACGAGTGTCGCGATCTGGAGCCTGGCCAGCGGCTGGTCCGGGCTGGCGACATCCTTTGGGGTTTTGCTCTGCACAAGATTGTTCGTTGGCATTGGTGAGGCGGGTTATGGGCCAGCGGCGCAAGACAATCATTGCCGATCTTTACCCAATAAAGACACGCGGGCGTGTTTTGGCCTGGTTTTATGTGGCGATTCCGGTCGGTAGCGCACTGGGCTACGCGTTCGGCGGAAAGATAGCGGATCTTCTCGGTTGGCGCTGGGCGTTCTGTCTCGTTGTGCCGCCAGGATTATTCCTGGCGGCTTGTTATTTTTTATGCGCGAACCGCGAGCGGCGTCCGTGGCGAAGGGACCGCCGCGGCTGAGAGATTATCGTGGTCTATTTCGCATTCGATCCTACGTCCTTAATACCGCCGCCATGACGGTAATGACATTTGCGATTGGTGGCTTTTCCGCATGGATGCCTGATTACATTTTTCTAGATCGGCGCGCTGAGTTTCCGCCGAGCCAAAATCTGTTAGGAAACATTGATTTAACTTTCGGCGGGATAACTGCCGCGGCCGGGTTGCTGGCCACGTTGTTCGGCGGCTGGGCTGGCGACAAACTGCGCGAGCGTTTTCCCAGCTCTTACTTTCTCGTTTCCGGAATGGGAATGTTGCTTTGCGTTCCGGCGACCATCGCCGTGATTTACGTTCGTTTCCCGATGGCCTGGCTGATGATCTTTATTGCGGTCTTTTTCCTTTTCTTTAATACCGGTCCGTCCAACACCGCGTTGGCCAATGTGACCCCGCCAACGGTGCGGGCGAGCGCATTCGCACTGAATATTTTTATCATTCACCTCCTGGGCGATGCGACCTCACCACCGTTAATCGGTGTAGTGCGTGATCGCTGGAACATGAATGTCGCCCTGTGGGGCGTTGCGGTTCTGATGATCGTGGCCGGTGCGCTTTGGTTTTGGGGCGCAAAATATCTGCCGGCGGATACCGATGCGATCGAAGGAGCCGGTGGTGCGGGTCGACTAAGAATTCATCTTATTCCTAATCGTAATCCTATTCCTATTCTTTGCTGTTTCGGATTTGCGGAGAGGATTAAGAGTAGGAATAGGATTAGGAGAAAAGCTCAAGCATCGAAGGCTGAATGTGCGATCAGTGATCTGTTTAAATGGACGTCGAAGGCGCGTGCCTGGGCCAACGCTTTAGCGGCTTCGTCGGCTTGTCCAAGACGCGTTAGGTATTCGCTGAGCAGCTGCCACGACTCCGCCCGATACCATTCTGTCTTGAGCAAGGTTTGCAATTCCACCACTGCTTTTTTGTCTGCCCGGTGATCGACAAGGCGGCAAGATAACGCCGCATGATCGACCACGATGGCGGATCTTTTCGCGAAGCCATGTGCAAACGCGACAAATCGATCCGGCCCTTTTCTTTTGTTCCACCAGCGCCAGCATCTCTTCCGCTTGCGCCAGACTTAACGGATTTCTCTGCGCTCGTTCGAGAAAACCTTGCGCGGTGGGCAGATCATTTCGTTTCAAGGCGACGGCGGCAAGATTGAGCAAAGCGAACGGCTGCTCGGGATTTTCGCGAGTGCGCGTTGCAAAAACATCTCCGCTTGTTCGAGATGACCGTCCGATAACTCAAGCCCTCCCAGATTAATCAACATCCGAGCGGAATCGCCCCCGGCGGCGATGGTGCATGTGAAGAACGTTCGCGGGTCCCGCCAATCTTGTGCGCGGTAAAATGTTCGCACCCCAAGAAAAGCGATCCAGAGAGCCGCGAACGTCATGGCCGAGAAAAAAGTGGTCCGAGTCCGGACGATTAACGCGACTTGCAGTGCAACGGCGAGAAGAATAAAGGCTAACGGGACGTAGACCCAGTGTTCCGCAATGTTTGCGTTCAAGGAAAAAAGACCGCATACCGGCAAATACGAAATCCCGGCGCAGAGAAGAAGCACGAAGATTGCCGGTTGACGTTTGTATGCGCGGCGCGCCCACCACAGCAGCACACCGAAGACGATAAGCCCTGCCAGCGTTTCTAACTCCCGCCAGGCGCCGGCCGTGAGACTAACAGGATTAAATCCCCAAGGATGATTCTCCACATCGCGATCCATGTGCAAATTCGCTGGCGCTATCAAAAGACCGGCGTATTCCGCCAGCGCGCGGGCCGCGATAATTGGACGGACCAACGCCGGCGCCGGCGGCGAAAGCCGGGGCACATCCACCGGCGGCACCTGATTGCGCAGGGTCACGTAGATGGTGAGAACAAAGGCGATCGCCACTCCAATCGGCACAATTCCTTTCCAGTTTTTCCTCAGAAGAATCAAAGTGATCGCCAACGCGGAAAAAATGAGCCCGCTCTCTTTGCTTAGCGCGCTGGCCAGAAGCGCAAATCCGGTCACAGCGTAGAACTTCCAAGCGGATTCCCGATCGAGTGCCCGAACTGTAAAATATAATGCCGTGAAACCAAAAAGAGCCGCGAGCGAATCAGCCCGGCCCGCTACATAGTCAACGACTCCGGAATGGAGCGGATGCAATGCCCACGCCAGCGAGGCGATGGCCGCAACACCCAAGCTTTTTCGTTCATCAACTTGATAGAGCCTCAAAAACGCCAGCGCAAAAATTAACAAGGCGATCGCGGTCGCAGCATGGAGCAGGATGTTGGTCAAATGATAAGGCGCGGGACGAAAGGCGAACGCCCAATATTCCAGCGTATAGCTCAGCCGTTGAACGGGGCGATAAAAATTCGACGGGGTCGCATCGGCAAACAGAAAACGTTGAAAGCCTTCCGGGATCAGCCGCCAACTGCGGATGAGGGGATCGCGCAGAACCAGCGCGGTATCATCCCAAACAAACGTCGCTCGTAACGCCGGAGCATGCGCAGCGAAAATCAGGATGACGAGCACCCCGCAGATGATCATTCGTTGTTTCATTGAGGAAACGCGTTGCAGTTTTGGCCTGATCAGGGTCTAGGTTAAGCGTGAATTACGGACGATTCCTCATTTCGCTGATGGCGTGGCTAGTTGCGAGCAACGCTCATGCCGCCGCGCTCCCGAATGAATGCGCCCAGCTCATCGTCGCTCTCGCGCCGGACTGGAATTCCGTGCATGGCCGTTTGTATTTGCTGGAAAAGGGCGGAGACAAATGGCGAGCGCAGGCTGGGCCGGTGCCGGTATTGTTCGGAAAAACGGTCTGGCCTGGGGAAGTGGGATCGCCGGTCAGGACGAGCCGGGTTTGCGAAAACACGAGCGTGATGGTCGGGCACCCGCTGGCATTTTTCGCATCGGCGAGCTCTTTACCTACGATTCAGCATTGCCGTCGGGAGCAAATTATCCATTTCATCAGGTGACCGACGCTGATGTCTGGAGCGATGATCCGCGTTCTCCCAATTACAACCGCCATGTTGTGATCGATCCGCGTAATCCGCCCGACAATTATAGCCATGAAAAAATGCGCGGTGGCGATTTCGCTTATCGCTGGCTAGTTGAGATTCGGCACAATTCTGATCCGCCCGTGCCCGACGATGGCAGTGCGATCTTCTTTCACATTCGTCGTGGAGTAAATCGGCCAACCACTGGTTGCACGACAATGGCGGAGCCGGACTTGGTGCGGCTAGTCGCGTGGTTGCGCGCGCCCCAGCATCCCTGCTATGCGTTGCTCACGAAGGCGGATTATTTGTCAAAATGGCGGAGCTGGAATCTGCCTGCGCCGGAACTGGTTGGGTTGAAATGATCTTCGAGGAGTGCCTGCGCAGTCGGTTTGTAGCTGCCGCCGTCGCCGGCGGCAGCTACAACGAACTGGTTGAAGGCGAAATGGCATTGAGTAAATGCCAACACTCGATGAATCCTGGCGCAAAATCTTCGGGCTTGTTTTGCAGCCATCGCTCCACAATTTCAGTCGGAAAGAACTCGACTGCGCTGATCTCCTCGCACGGAAAGGTGAATGGTCCATCGTGTTTGCCGCGATAAACCATAATGAATTCCTGACCGGTTTTTTCCGACGCCGCCAGCTTACCAAGGCGCTCCAGTCTTGCGCTCAATGCAAGTTCTTCCATGAGTTCGCGCACGGCGGCCTCGTCATAGTCTTCGTTAGCTTCCACGTGACCCGCCGCGCTCGAATCCCAGAGCAGAGGATGCCGGTCTTTCCAAGGTGAACGCTTTTGCAACAGGATCTCCCGGAATGACTGAAAATGAGGATATGAACGGCACGATGACGAAAGTTATTCTCATGGACTTCCAGGCGACAGGAGGTGCCAATTTGCCGATCGTTTTCGTCCACTACCGGAAAGCGTTCAGCTGACGCCCGGGCCGCAAATTTTTCATCGCGCGGAGCGATGTGGTTGGCCAGCGCGATCCATTGCTTAAGCGAAAGCTCTTCTGCGCGCGCCGTTAGTGGAGCCGCAATTTTTTTGAGATGCATTCCCAATCGCCGACATGACTGGCGAGTAGTTTTCGCAATTGCTTTCGCCGTTGCGAGAAGCCGTTTTTCACAATCTCGCGAAATACTGCGGGATCGAAAATTCCGATTCGCTTTTCGTCGCGCGGGGTAAAGCGAACAATCGCCGAAGCGACTTCGGGCCGGGGGACAAAAACCGTGCGCGGAATCTTTCGCAAATACTCAATGTGATGATGAAGTTGGAGTCGTAACGTGAGCGCGCCGTAATCGGCGCTTCCGGCTTCGCCGAGAGACGTCGCGCCATCTCATCTTGTAACATGAACAATGCTAATGAGATACAATTTGGAAAATTCACGAAGCGACAGAGCAGCTGGCTCGCAATGTAATACGGAAGGTTCCCAATCAATTTGACGTTGCGTTCGGCGAATAGAATCCGCCGGTCGAAATCGAGCGCATCGCCGTGGTGCAGTTCGAATCGCGGGTCGCGAAATTTTTCGCGCAAAAATTCGCCAGCCGCGCATCTTTCTCCAACGCCAGCAGACGCGCGCCGCGCTTCAGAATCTCGCTGGTGAGGGCGCCAAGCCCCGGCCCAATTTCCAGGACAAAATCGTCCCGACTGATCTGGGCCTGCTCGACAATCCAGCGCGCCAGGTTTTGATCGTGCAGGAAATTCTGTCCCAGTTTTTCGCCGGTCGCACGCCCGCGTCGTCGAGCGCTACGCGAATCTGTGAAAGATTCATCCGCCGATCAGCCAGAAAGGCTGGGAGCGCGCCTGCTGTTCACAAAAAGCTGTGAACAAAGTGCGAAGAGCATTGCGCATTTGTACACAAGTTATTCACCGCCCCGGAATCCAGTTCTCTAATCCTCATTTGAGCTGCAGGATCGCTGACTTCCGGCGTTTCCGTCCCTTCAAATAAGTGCGACGCGCTTCACCCAGCGTCACCCCTTCCAGAAAATAAGCAGACGCTGCGTGTCCGATGGCGTAAGTGCCCGCGCCTGCCACCATGCCACAAACCACATTTCCCCAACCGGGGAAAAACTTCAGAAGCGCGCGGGCGCCCTCGCGCAGGAGCATTCCGGCCCCGACGTTGGCCCCGAGCGCGCCGACGAATTCGGTGGCCGCGCGCAAGCTTCGCTCGCGCCCGCTCAGATACATGATCCCGGAGACCATGACCAATTGCAGGGTGGTGAGGACAGGGAGGTCGGCGAGAGGGATCGGTTGCGCGCCGACCGCGGTGCAAATTGCGCTCGTCGATTTGATGAGAATGTTTGCGATCTCGCGTTGGGCTTCGCGGTCGCCCGAAATGCGTACAATTTCGACCCGGCACTCATTCGGTAATTTTTTCCCCAGAACGGAAACGAACTGATGTGACGCTGCCCGGTCGGCCAAGGCGTGTCCTGATTCGCCGGAAAATTCAAACCCACCCCAGACGCGACCGTGTAGTTGGGGCTGGATTCTTTCCGACCAATCCATCCTGACCGGTTCCCCATTGTGGCCCGCATTTGGAGTCGGCTCGAGGTGAATTGCTACAATGCCGGCTTCTTTGCGCACGGCATCGTTCCAATGCACGCATTCAATGCCGTTTTCGGCGCTTCGTTTCACCTTGGTGCGGCCTTCGGAGGCGTCGCTCAGGATGATGATCGCGTCCGCTGATTCGCGTTCGAGTTCTCGGCGAATCGTCTTTTCCGCTTTATCATCGGCGCCGCGGGCATCGAGCACAGAAATCGTGCCGCGATCTTTGATCTCAATGTCCTGCCAACGAAAAATCTCGAAGACGACCTGGCTGGAATCTTCAACCGCGACACCGTTAAAAAGAAGGTTCACGACTTGGGGCATGGGCCAGCGCCCCGCCCCGGAGAGGAGGAGGCGCGGGGGCGTTGCTGCAAAAGTTCCTTCAACGGCGTTAATTCGTGCAATACCGGTTTTTGGATCGCCGCCGGTAATTTTCCGAGCAATCCTCGAGACGCTCGACGATGTGGAGCAATGCGGACCGATTCACCTTCGGCAATGACCGGCGATTTGGTCGCGAATGCAAGGTGGCAAAAACGTTTTGTCGGCAGGTCGCGCTGCGATTATAGAACGCTATGCGAAATGAATTTTGAAGCTCTCTCGCGTGCGGCGACGGAAGCCCGCGGCCTGTGCAATGGATGCAGTGCAGGCGTCGCAATCCGGCCATCTTGGTCTGCCGCTGGGTTGCGCAGAAATAGGCGGCGGTCCTCTACGGTTACTTGCACTCAACCATAATCCCGATCAAGCCGCGCTGGATCGGGCGCGACTATTTCGTTCTCTCGGCCGGTCACGGCTGCGATGTTTCTTTACGCCTGGCTGACACCTGAGCGGCTACGACGTTGCCAATCGTCGGAAATTAAACGTTTCCGGCAATTGCATTCCAGGACGCCGGGCCATCCGGAATATTTTGAGATACGCCGGGCGTCGAATGCACCGACCGGTCCGCTCGGGCAGGGCGTCGGCAACGCGGTTGGTGTGGCAGATGGCGTGCGAAAATGGCGGCGGCGCGTTTCAACACCAGCCGACCATCGCGATTTTCGACCAGCATATGATTTGTCTGGCGGGTGATGGTTGTCATGCAGGAAGGCGTGGCTTCGGAAGCGAGCGCGTTCGCCGGGCACTTCGGTCTCGATAATCTGATTCTGATTTACGATTCCAACACCATCACGCTCGACGCGCACGGCCAACCGCAGACTCAGAGCGAGGACACGCGAAGACCCGTTATGAGGCCTACGGCTTCGACGTTCAGGAAATCAACGAGCGACGACATGCAGGCGTTCCTCGACGCGCTGCAACAATCGCGAAAGAGCGCGACAACGGCCGCCCGCAGTTCATCATTATCGCACAGCCTCGATCGGGGAAAGGAATTCCCGAGGTTGCAGGGAACGTGCGAAAGCGCATGGCGAAGCCGGCGCCAAATTCGTCGATGCCGCGCGAAAAGGACTTGGCCTGCCGGACGAGCGATTACTTTCGTTTCGAAGGAGACGTACGCCTACTTCGCCGAGCACAAGAAGAAATTGCTCGCGGATTATGCGCGGTGGGAAAAGATGTGGCAACGGGTGGCGCGATAAAAACCCGGAGTTGAGCAGCGACGCCTCGACGACGCGGTCGAGCAAGAAAGTGCCGCAGCGATCTGCTTCGCGAAAATTCCGGCATTTCCCGAAGGACGCGAAGCTGGCGACGCGCAAGGCCGGCGGCGAAGCGCTTGCAGCCGATCGCGAAGGCGATGCCGACTGCTCATCAGCGGCAGCGCCGATCTCTCACGGCTCGACCCTGAATTACATCAAGGGCAGCGGCGATTTCACCCGCGACAATCCGAAGCGGCCGCAACATCCGATTTCGGTATCCGCGAGCACGGCATGTGCGCAATTCTGAACGGCGTTTCTTATCACGGACTGTTTCCGCGCCTCGGGTGCGACCTTTACCTGTTTTCACCGATTATTGCCCGCGCCCTCGATCCGATTGGCAGCGCTGGCGCGAGTTGCCGAACACCTACATTTTCACGCACGACTCAATCGGCGTTGGGGAAGACGGTCCGACTCATGAACCGGTCGAAACCGTCAGCGCACGTTCGGCTGATGCAGACATCATCGATGTCATCCGGCCGGCCGATCCGGAGGAGACAGCCGGGCGCATTTGTCGCCGCGCTGCGAGCGAACTCGATGGCCCGACGTTGCATTGCGCTGACCCGGCAAAACGTGCCGATGCTGAACGAGATCGATGCGAAATTGCGACGCGAAGGTGTGAGGCGCGGTGGTTACATCGCGAAACACGAGAGCGCGCCGCTGGATCTGATCATTTTGTCGTGTGGCAGCGAATTGCAGCACGCGCTCGCTGCCGCCAAAGAACTGGGCGCGGGCACGCGTGTTGTTTCGATGCCGTGCATGGAACGATTCAATCGCGAAGCGGAAGAATATCGCGAAGAAGTTTTACCGACAAAATGCCGCAGACGCGTCGCGATTGAGGCAGGTGTGCCGGAGATCTGGTATCAATACGTCGGGCTCGATGGAAAAGTTATCGGACTGCACCGTTTTGGTCTGAGCGCGCCGGGAGCGGAAGTGATGAAAGAATTTGGAATCGACGCGCAGCATGTCGTCGATGCCGCGAGATCACTGTCGTGATTCGTTAAATAAGACCATCACGCTCCCGAACCCGAAACTAGCGCGTTACGGTTGCGCTTCCCTCAAGGCGATAGGCCCGACACGCTTCGGCATCGTATGACCACGCCTTCAAGAGACACTGTTGTCCTTCGGGAAGACGATCTATTGGAAGGATCCGCCCCCATCTGGAGGGCAGCGCGGAAGGGTCCCACGTGGCCCTGTAATCTGGGTTCGCGCGGGATCTCAAGCGAAACGATAGCGCAAATAACCGGTTCTCCCTCGGCATTATCATAAGTAATGAGGACGGCGTCAGCCGGACCTTGTTTATCCGGCAGAAAAGCTTGTCCGCCGAGTTCGATCTGTCCCGGCGATTAGTAGCAACTCGGCTAGCGTGCGCGATCGTTTTAACGTCATCCCGAGCGAAGTCGAGGGGATCCCGATATGTTACCTTAAAGGTTCCGCAGCGGGATTCCTCGGTCCGAGCCGGACTGGCGGTTACGCTCGGAATGACGAAGCGAGATTCGCGCCTTCAAAACGCTTCCTCCGGTTCCTTTACATTGCGCGCGCGATCTTCGAACCGGGTAAATTCTTCAAAAGGTGAGGGGAATTTCACCCACCGGCCCGTTGCGTTGTTTGGCAATGATCAGTTCCGCTTCGCCCTCCTTCTCCGCCCGCGCTTCCTCGTCTTCCTCGTAAATCTCAGGACGCACCAGCAAGCCCACCAAATCGGCGTCCTGCTCAATCGATCCGGACTCGCGCAAATCGCTCAGTCGCGGTTTTCCTCCGGAACGCGCTTCGGGTTGCCGATTTAATTGGGCGACGACGATGACGGGAATGTTTAGTTCCTTCGCCAGCGCTTTTAGTCCGGCGGAGATTTCGGAAATCTCGAGCTGCCGGTTTTCCTTGGCCCGGCGCGTGGCCGATCGCAGGAGCTGCAAATAATCAATCAGGACCAACTCGATGTCCTGCTGCGCTTTGAGGCGACGCGCCTTGGCCCGCAACTCCAGAATTTCCAGCGATGGACTGTCATCGATAAAAATTTTTGCTTCCGCCAGTTTCGAAGCGGCGGCGGTCAGGCTGGGAAAGTCGCGTTCACCGAGAAAGCCATCGCGCACCCGCTGCAAATTGACGCGCGCGCGGGAGCAGAGCATGCGTTGGACGAGCTGCTGGCTGCTCATCTCCAGACTGAAGACTGCGACCGGTTTTTTTGATTTACCGCGACATGTTCCGCCACGTTCATCGCGAGGGCGGTTTTGCCCATGCTCGGCCGCCCGGCAATGACAATCATCTCGGCGGCGTGCAATCCGCTGGTGAGTCGATCCAGTTCGATGAAGCCAGTCGAGAGCCCGGTAATGCCACCACGGCGCTCCCAAAGTTTTTCGATGGATTCGAGCGCACCCATCACTTGTTCCTTCATGGTCAGGAGCTGGCCCCTGAAACGATCGTCGCCGACCTTGAAAATATTGTGTTCTACCTCATCTAGAAGCGGCCCCACTTCGCCTTGTTCCTCGTACGCGCGGCGCACGCCTTCGGTGCACGTGACGATGATCTGGCGGAGAACATATTTGTCGCGAACGATCTCGAGGTAGTAGTCGATATTCGCTGCCGTCGGGACAAAGGTGAACAGACTGGTCACGAACGAGGCGCCACCGATTGTTTCCAGCACATTTTGGTCGCGCAACGTTTGGGTAAAGGTAATGAGATCGATCGCCTGGCCCGCGCTCCATTGTTGCACCAGAACGCTGAAAGACCGTTTGATGCGCCGGAATGTAAAAGTATTCCTCTTTGATTTTTTCGACGCATTCCGGGATGACGTCCTGCGGCGCGATCAACATCGAACCGAGCACGCCCTGCTCGGCTTCGACGCTATGAGGCGGCGCACGGTGAATATCCTGTGCCGAACCTGTGGGCGAGCTCTGAAAACTCTCCCGCCACTCTGCTGCGCCAAGCCTCGGTCAGCGCCATTTCCCGCTGTCTTACGAGGCTTCTCAGGACTACTTCCCTGAGAGCTCGGCATTTATTTGCGTCTTCGGAATAATCCTCGTTTCGGAGCAGACTCGGCCGATTCGGCCGGTTCCACCGCTTTGGCCTGCTCCTCATGCGCTGATTTTACTTCAAATTTAAAATTCACGGTCACATCGTGGTGCAACTTGATCGCTACTTCGTGTTCACCGGTGGTCTTGATCGGATGTTCGAGATGAATCTTATGACGATCGATTTCGTCGCCGATCTCATTCTTCAATCGCGTCACGATGTCCTGCGCCGTGATCGAACCGAACGCTTTGCCGGTCTCGCCAGTTTCCAGTTTAAACGTCACGCGCAATTTATTGATCCGTCGCGCCAGCTCCTCCGCCTCATTCAACTCGCGGGCTTCGCGTTCGGCCCGTTTCTTTTTCAAATTCTCCAGCTGCCGCAGGCTCGCCGGCGTCACCTCATGGGCCTTGCCGTGCGGCAAAAGATAATTTCTGGCATAACCGCGACGCACTTTCACGATGTCCGCCTCCGCTCCGAGGCCAGGGACATTGTCAGTCAAAATGATTTCAGTAGAAGGCATGAGAAGAATTTGTGCGTCTTTTTCCGGGCGCGGGAGCAGGATTATAGAATCAGCAGAGTCGGTGTCAATTGATTCAGAAAATTTCATTGTGGTGCCGAGATCTGATCAACGAGCGGCGTTCAACTTGAAGCTCTGCGCCTGTCATCCCGAACCGCGCAGACGGAGCGAGGACCTCTGGCCATGGCGGTCAAGCGATCATTCTGTGCGAACTATTTCTGGTGTGGATCCATCTGCTTGCGCATCAGGATCAGCGGCTCTCGCCCAGAAGGCGCGCAGCGATGACAGGTCTGCGTCCACAGATCGAAAGCCCACAGCCTTAGATCATCCGGCCCGGCCGTTCGCTGATCATGTTTTGGTTCCACGGTGGGTCCCAGACCAGCTGGACGTCGGCTTCATCCACGCCATCGATCGTCAAAATCTTGCTTTGGGCGTCGTGGGCGATGGCCGGTCCCATTCCGCAACCCGGCGCGGTCAATGTCATCTTCACATCCACGCGCGTGCTGCCGTCCTCTTTCTTTGTCAGCTTGCAATCGTAAACCAATCCCAGATCGACAATGTTCACCGGAATTTCCGGGTCATAACATTGGCGCAATTGATTCCAAACATCTTCTTCGGAAACCTCGCCATCTTTCGCTCCGTTCGGGGATGCTGTTGGCTGCGATTCGCTTTTCTCTAATCCAAGAGCATCGCCATCCTTTTCCGCGACGCGGGTCAAACCGAAGTTCGTCGCGATGGTGTAACTCCCGCCTAACGATTGCGTGATCACGCCGGGCGTTCCCGCCGGGATCGTGATCTTCGTTCCCGCCGGGATTTGAATCGCCTCGACGTCGCGGCTAGTGCTGAATTCGGTGTTCTCGTCATATTAGTCTTCGCTATTACCTTAATTGTCGTCGGCTTGGCTGTCGGTGCAAATTTTTCGCGACGCGTCGCAAATGATTCTGGGTAGCGCGCGCGTCTGCGTGCTGGCGAAAGCGTCCCGCTTTCGCGGACTTTCTCGAGAAGACTGCTTCGGCGAGACGCCGAAACCAGCACGCGAGACGCGTGCGCTACCCGAAGGGAAATCAGAGCTTCGTGCGGCTCTTCCAGCAGCTCGATCACGCGCTTCAACAGCGCGCCCGCGCCGCCGCCATCGAGGCTGCGATGATCGAAACTCGAGCGTAATTTGCGCCTCCGTTATTGGAACGAATTCTGATTTCGATTCATCCCAGCGCGGTGTTTTTTGCCGACGCCAAGACCAAGAATCATGGTCTGATCGGGGAGGGGGATCGGCGTGCCCCATTCAACTCCGAAGGTGCCGAAGTTCGAGACCGCTGCGATTCCGCCGCTCTGCATCTCTGGGGAAATGCGACGAGCGCGCCCGAGCGAAACTAATTCTTCATACTTCGTCGTTAGATCAGCGAGCGACGCTTTATCGGCATTGCGGATGATCGGCACAATGATTCCATCCTGCGCTTCAATCGCGAGCCCGATGTCGATCGCGTTCGATTGCAAGACGCGGGCGCCGACCAGTTTCGCGGCCGCGGCGGGACTTTCCGCAAGCGCCAGCGCGAGTGCGCGCAAGGCATAAAGCGCCGGACCGGGCTTTGGGTCGCGCTGTTTACGATCCGTTAGGACAGGATCGAGATTCACCGACGACCCGATCGTCGCCAGTGGCCGGGACCAGCTGCGTCGCATCGCATCCGCGACTCCCGCGCGGATGGCGGAGGCATCGCTCGTGGTCTGCGATTCCATCTGGCGCAAATAATTCTCCAAATCTTTAATCGTGACGCGATTGCCGCTGCCTGTTCCTGCAATACCAGCGAGATCCGCGTTGGTTAATTGCAACTCCGCCATTCGCGCACGGACGCGCGGCGACAAAAACCCTGCCCCTTTGCGGCAGCGGGAACGGGCAATCCGCTCGGCACGGCAACTTGTGTGCTGACGCGGGAGTGCGCACTGCGCTTGTCGATTTGGAAATTGCGCCGTTTCCGCTGTTTCTCTCGTCCCGTCCGGGAATTTCCTCGGCCATTTCGCGCTGTACTCGGGCGGCGGCGCTTGTTTGGCGAAGCGGGCGGCGTCTTTTTCGCTCGCTTCAATGTAACCGAGCACCGCGCCGATCGGATACGTTTCTTTGACCTGGGCGTCGATTTTGGCGATCTCGCCCGCGCACGGTGTCGTCACGCCCATCACCGCCTTGTTGGTTTCGACTTCGATGATTTCCTGATCGGCGGCGACTTTTTCGCCCGGCTTCACGTTGATCGAGACAATCGTCGCCTCGGCGATCGATTCGCCGAGCTGTGGCATGATGATTGGAACTTGGGGCGTATCAAATCTTCATTCATGGCGAAGTAGTTGCCGCGCTTTCGCGGCAATCACTTTGCTGCTCGGCCGGTGCGTCGACCACAGATTTGGATGGTAGGGAATGGGAGTATCCTTGGCGTTAACCCGCGCGGGCGCGGCGTCGAGCAAATGGAAACCTTCGGTGGAGACGCGCGCGATGACTTCGGCGGTCACGCCACCCCAGGGGAAAGATTCGCCGACCGCCAAGAGCCGGCCGGTTCTGGCGACGGAGGCCAGCACAGTGGCGGTATCGAGTGGTTTCACCGTGCGCAGATCGACTACTTCGATTTCGAATCCCTCTTTCGCGATCTCCTCAGCCGCGCTTAAAGATTCGTGCAACATCGCGCTGTAGCTAACGATTGTTAGATCGCGTCCGGTCCGCGCGATTCGAGCTCTGCCAACTGGCATTCCGTCGTTCGGCAAACTGTCGGCCTTGAGATGGTAGTAAAGGTATTTGTGCTCGCAGTAAACCACCGGGTCATCAATCGCGACCGCGTCGATTAGCATGGTGTAAGCATCTTCCACCGTCGCCGGTGTCATCACGATCAATCCCGGATAGTGCGCATAAAGGGATTCCATCGATTGCGAATGAAACGGCCCGCTCCCCTTGGTGCCGCCGGAGGGCAACCGCACCGTGATTGGAACCGGAATATTAGTGCGCCAGTAATGCGTGCCCGGCGTTGTTGAGAATTTGATTCAGAGCGATGCTGGAAAAATCGGCGAACTGCATTTCCACAATTGGGCGCATGCCTTCGAGCGCGGCGCCGATGGCAGTGCCAACCATGGCGTCTTCACTAATCGGCGTGTTTAAGACGCGGCCCGGAAATTCCTTCGCCAGTCCTTTGGTGGCCTTGAACGCGCCGCCGAAGCTCCCGCCCACGTCCTGCCCGTAAATGAAAACGCGTTTGTCATCGCGCAAAAGCTTCGCCTGCGCTTCGCGGATGGCCTCAAGATAGGTGATGCTCATGGCTAGGATGACCCGCCTTCGCCAATCTCGTCCACCAGATCACGCCTGGAGATAGCGTGACCAATCTTCTTCATTGCCGCTGGGCACGGGTTCGCTTTGCGCAGCGCTGAAAGCATTTTCGACTTCCTCTGCCGCTTCTTCGCGCCAGCGCTGGAGTGTTTCGGCATCGGCCAGCGTCGCGCTCCTTGATAAATGCTTCCGCGCGTTTCAGACAATCAATCGCGAATGGCTCCTTGCGAATATCGTCGGTGACGTAACTGAAATCGTCGTGTTCGCCATGACCGGCCAGGCGGAGGATGGAGGCGACGACGAGCTGCGGTGGGCGACCGGCGCGGGCGCGTTTCACGGCCGAGCCGATTACCGTCAAGGCATTGTGCCAGGTCGGTGCCGTCCAATTCATAGCCTTCGAAGCCGTAACCGCGGGCGCGATCAACCAGGTTGGCGCAGGCAAACTCGCGATCGTTCGGAGTGGAATAAGCGTAATGATTGTTGGTCGCGACCACTACCAGCGGAACGTGCTCGACCGCGGCGATGTTCATTCCTTCATGGGTGGCGCCGGTTTGCATTCCCCTTCCCCAATTGTCGTTAGCCCTATAAAATTTTTCTCACCCCGTCCGCGCTTTGCCATGAGCGAGCCGACGACCACGGAAACCATCGCGCCCAGATGGCTGATCATCGCCAGCTGGCCGTCGCGTGGTTTGCCGCGGTGAATGTTGCCATCGCGTCCTCGCATCGGTCCCGCGCGCGAACCAAGATAGGTGCGTGCGACATCGACCAGCGGTTCGCCAAAGGCCGACCGGCCGGCCTGGTCACGAATGAGAGGCGCGAAGATGTCTCCTTTCTGTAAGAAGATTCCGCAAGCGACGCTGACTGCTTCCTGGCCTTTGCCGATGTAGACGCCCCCGGTGATCCGACCGCCGCGATACATGCTGGCCAGTTTTTCTTCGAATGTTCGCGTCAGCAGCATCCAGCGAAAGGCCTCGAGATATTTTTCGGGAGCCGGCGCTTTCGGTTGGGATTTTTGCTTTGGGCGCGCGGTTTGCAGCATCGGACGATTGTAGCCAACATCCGGGCGGCTGCGCAAAAAATTTTCGCCGGGGAATGCGGACGCCTAAGCTGATCTGGGGGCGCAGGCTGCCAGCTTGCCGTCGCCGTCAGCGTGCCGGCGACAAACATTGGTCTCAACGATTCGGTTTCGAAAGCTTTTCGGCGAGCGGCACGGAACACAGGCCTGCGGCCTGTGCGCCAAGCGGACATTCTGTCCGCTTTCGAATTCCGCGGCAGCGGAGTGCAGCTCCGCTGGGCGCACAGACCTGGAGGTCTATGTTCCGTACCTGCCGAAAGCAGGCTGGAGGTCGCCGCAGCGCGCGTTACCCAGAATCAACGCGCCGCGAGCGAACTGACTCGGGGTGATTCTTCCGCCATCGAAAAATGTCGCTGGGTCGCGTCTTCCAGCGGCGCGCTCGCGCCGTTCGCTTCCGCCTTTCGTGGCGGGGTCATCTTCATTCCTACCAGTTTGCTTACCCCGCGTTCTTCCATCGTCACGCCGTAAAGAATATCGGCTTTGGCAATGGTACGCTTGTTGTGGGTGATGATGATGAACTGGCTTTGCGAGACGAACCGCTCCAGCACCTTGATAAAGCGATTGATGTTGGATTCATCGAGCGGCGCATCCATTTCATCGAGCACACAAAACGGACTCGGCCGCACCATGTAAATGGCAAACAAGAGCGCGACGGCCGTCATCGTCCGCTCGCCTCCGCTCAAAAGCGAGATGCTTTGTAATTGTTTGCCTGGCGGCTTGGCGATGATTTCGATTCCGCAATTGAGTGCATCGTTCTCATCCATTAATTGCAGATCGGCGCGGCCGCCGCCGAAAAGCTCGGCAAACATCTCGCGGAAATTTGCTCGCACCTGCGCGAATGTTTCGGCGAAGAGTTCCTTCGTGGTCGAATTGATCCGGGCGATGACATCCAGTAATTCACGCCGTGAATTCGTCAGGTCGGTGTTCTGCGTCTCCAGAAAACGGTAGCGCTCTTCTAGTTCGTCGTATTCCTGGACAGCCTCGAGATTTACCGGGCCCATGTTTTCGAGCTGACGCGTGAGATCGGCAATGAGTTTTTGCTGATCTTCTTCTGTAGCCGCGGCCGCGAGCCGCGGCTCCTTTCGTGGCGTAATTCATCGCCGCGGCCAGCAACCGCAGCTACAGATTCGGGGCGCACCGCGCGCTTGAGCTGCGCATACAGAACTTTTCGTGCGCCTGCGTGTCGGGCTCGAACAGGCGCAAATCAATCCGGTAACGTTCCATCACATGCTCGGCCAGATGCTCGATCTGAAGCTGCAATTGCGTCTGCCGCACGGAATGCGTTCCGCGTTTCTCCTGTAATTCGCTTAAACGATCACGTACCGCTCGCAGATTGGCTTCATCGGAGTTGATTGTTTCCAACTGGCTGGCGCGTTCGGCCACCAATTTCCAAATCTCCGCTTCGCGCCGTGTGCATTCCTGTCTCTGCTGTTCGATTGCATTCCTCGCCGCGTCGTCTTCCGCTGCCTGCGCGACCAATCGCGCTTCGTAATTCTCGATATCGGCCCGTCGCGTCGCCATCAATTCCGCCAGCTCGATTTGGCGCGCCAGCATGGGTGCGCGCTGCGCCAGCAAATTCTGATGTTTCTGCTCATGTGTCGCCGCGGCGATGCGCCAGCTCCGCCAGAAGCGCACTCGCATCTTCTTCCTGGCGCAATGCTTCGTTTCGTTGCGCTTCCAAAAGCGCAATCTCGCCGCGGTCGCCGGCGATTTTTTCTTCGAGCTGTGCGCTTTGTTCCTCGAGTTGTTGAATCTGTGCGTCTGCCGATGCGATTTGTCGCTCGAGGGTTGAGCGTTCGAATTCCAGCGACTCCAGTTCGCGCTCCGCGGACTGCTGTTCGCGTTCCAGTTCCGAAATTTTCGAGACTGATGCGGTTTGCGTGGCCTGTGCCTCCTGATGCACAGGCGACTGCCTTTTCCAATGCCGTTCGTGCCCGCGGCGATCTGTGATTCCGCCGCAACCCGCCGCTGCTCAACCGCGGCCTGTTCGCGTTTCAAATCGATCAGCTCCCTTGCGATCGCATCGATCCGCGCTTTGCGCTCAAGCAACGAATCCGATCTAACCTTTCCACTCCCGCCGAAGAGAATTCCTTCGTGTGAAATGTACTCGCCGCGCAAAGTGGTGGCTGCGATCTCTGAATTTTCGCGATCGCATTTAACGCGTCCTCCAGATTTTCAAACAACGCGACGTTATGGAGCAAGCCCTTCACCAACGCCTCAAGCGCGAGCGGGGTCCGCACTTTATCAGCGGCCCAACCGATCGCATTTTGCGGCAAATCTTTAGAAGCTGGACGTTCGCGATGGTCGATTCGCTCGAGAACAAGTGCGGCCTGACCCAGCTGCTGTTGATTCAAATAGGAAACGATTTCCGCTGCGCGCGCGTTATCGTGCAAAACCAGCGCATGAAGATTTCGGCCCAGCGCAGCTTCGATTGCCGGGACAAATTCATGCGAAACGTCGAGTTGGGCCGCCAGTGCGCCGGCAAATTCAAATTCTTTACTCTTCAACAACGCTTGCGAACCTTGCGCCAGTCCCTCGCCTTCCTCATTGAGCTGACGTAAAACTTCGTGACGGGATTCTTTCTCGGCGATCGCGCGGTCGATTGCGGCTGGATTTTTCTCGACTTCGGCCAGCGCGCTCTGGTTCTGGCGTAGCGTTTCCTCCTGCGAACGGACACGCGCGAAAAGTTGCTCAACCGTTTGTCGTTCCGCTTCGGTCGCGGCGCGCGCCTCTGTGACTTTGGCGTGTAACGTTTTGTGGCCGGTGCCGGCTGCCGCGATCCTGGCACGGCGCGTCTCCGCATCGCGGTTGGTCGCATCGCGCCGTTCGCGTAATTCGCGCAAATCTTCCGCGATGGCGGCCAGTCGTCAGCTTCATCTTTCGACAAACTCATTTGAACGTCGCGCAGCTTCTGAGTCCGAAGGCGTGAAAAACTTCGCGCCGCCTGCTGGCGTCCGCCGTCAAAGTGCTCGAGTTGTTGGTTCTTTTGCTCAAGCAATCGGGCCGTCTCCTCCACCAGTGCGTTGGCGGATTCGATCTCCGCGTTTTGTTCATGCAATTTTATTTCCGCCGATTCGATCTCGCGGCGGCTGCGATCGATCCATTGCCGCAACTCCACGGCATGTTTTCGTTGAACTCGATCCGGTGACGAAGAGATGCGATCTCATTTTCGAGCTGCTGCACCTTGGCCCGTGCGCCCGTGATCTTTCCGTCCGCGGCGTCGAGTCCGCGGCGCGCAGCGGCCAAGCGGGCTTCGCCATCATTAATCTGATCGCGCGTCGTTTGCTCGGCTTCCGAAACCCGCGCGATCTCGCCGGTGCATTCGCTGAGTTCCTGCTCGAGGCTCTGCAGTTTGCGGTGTGAGAAATGAGTATCGAGCACGCTGCAGGTCCGCATGCAGCGCCTGATATCGCCGCGCCTTGCCGGCCTGCCGTTGCAGCGAACCAATCTGGCGCTTCACTTCCTTAATGATGTCGCCGATGCGCAACAGATTTGCTTCCGTCGCCTCCAACTTGCGGAGCGCTTCTTTCTTTTTGCGTTTTGTATTTGGTGATTCCGGCGGCTTCTTCGAAAACGCTGCGTCGATCTTCCGGACGCGAACTCAGGATCAGGTCGATCTTGCCTTGCTCCATGATGGAGTAGGCAGCGCGCCCGACGCCGGTGTCAGCGAACAAACTGTGGATGTCCTTTAAGCGGCATCCGGTTTTGTTTAAGAAATATTCGGAATTGCCATCGCGATAAATTCGTCGCGTTACCCGCACCTCATGCCACTCGACTCCAAGCTCCTCCGCGCACTCGGTGAAGTTCAGCGAAACCTCGGCAAAACCGAGCGGCTTGCGCGAATCGGCGCCGTTGAAAATGACGTCGGCCATCTCGCCGCCCGAAGCGATTTGGCGGATTGTTCGCCTAAAACCCAGCGGACGGCGTCGCAAACGTTGGATTTCCCGCAGCCGTTGGGGCCGACAATGGCGGTCACGCCTTCGTGAAAATTAAAGATTGTTTTATCGGCGAACGACTTAAAGCCGAAGAGCTCGAGCGATTGAAGATGCATTAAAATGGCGGGCGGCGCCAAGGCGCCTGGTTGTGGTGAATATAATCGCAAGAACGCGCTCGCAAGGCAAATCTACACAATTCGGCGTGGAGCGGCTCCTGCCCAACTACCATATTTTGGGGTGGAAGGCCCTGCCGAGCGCGTTCGAAGCGAAGCCGCCTCTTCGCGACCTCTAATTCCAGGACGGGTCTCAGGTCGACCGCAGCTTGCGCTCGCAGGAAATAAAAAAGCCGACGCCACCGCGAGCACAATTCCATTTACTTCAAATTCCCACGCGGTTGCGTGCGTGAGAATCCAGATGATGGCGACAATCGCGAGCGCGGGCACGATTTTCATTCCAGGAAAGTTGAAGGGCTGTGCGCCGTCGGCGCGAACGTCGCGTTGCACCAAAAACCAGCAGGCGGCGCAGCAGAGCAGATACATCAGGAGAACGGCGACGTTGGAAAGCACGGCCAGTTTCTCGAACGTGCCGGTGATGGACAAGGCGAAGGCGAGCACGGCGTAGGTGATGATAGCGACGTCGGGCGAGCGATAGCGCGGATGAACGTGCGCGAACCACTTCGGCAACGCGCCGTCGCGGCCGAAGGCGAAGATCATGCGCGGCGAACTGAGGATGTCACTGGTGACGAAGCCGAACGCGGAGATGGTCGCGCCCGCGAGCAGAACGATGCGGCCGACTATCGCCCAGAAATCTCGCGGCCGCTTCGGCGAGCGGCGCGTCTTTGTGGTTGGCAAGATCGACACCGAGCGTTCCCTGCGCCACGAGCTGGATGAGAATGTAGATGATGGTGGTGATGACGAGCGCGAGATACGCCGAGCGCGGAACGGTGCGCGCTGGATTTTTCACTTCGCCGCTCGGAATCAACGCTACTTCGATTCCGACAAAGGCGAAGATCAACAAGGATTACACTGTCGCCTAACGCTTTACTGCCGGGCCAACCGGGCCAGCTGAGATTTTGCGGATTAATGAAAAAGATTCCGACGCCAATGAACAGAAGTAACGGGAGAAGTTTCGCGACCGTGATCGTCGTGACTGCGCCCGCGCCTTCGCGCACGCCGCGAATGTTGATGAACACGAGGACGCCATAAACCGTAAGCATCACAACGATGCGCATCAGCGGTCCGCCCAGAAATGGAATGACGAGGGCGATTGAATTTGCGAGCACATTACCACGCCTGCAACCGCGCCAAGCGCAGTCAGAAAATAAAGCATGCCGGCGAGAAACCCGACGTATTTGCCGAACGCGACCTCGACATAGGCGTAGAGTCCGCCCGTGAGCGAGACACGGCTGCCCGCGATGGCGAAACAAGTCACGAACAGAACCATCGCGATTGCGCAGCAAATGAATGCCAGCGGCGCAGCCGGCCCCAGTCCTGCCGCGACCGTGGCGGGAATCACGAAAATTCCTGCGCCAATGGTCGAGCTGACAATGTTGGCGGTAAGCGCGGGAATTCCGATGCCGCGGACAAGTTGATGATCAACCTGTTCCGCTTGCTTGATCGATAGCGTCGCGTCGTCAGCCATGCCGCGAATGGTGCTCGGTCCAGGGAACGGAGACAAGCAGCAAGCTGACCCGAAAGAAAGCTTTAACTAAAGTCGGGGTTTGGTTTCAACCACCCTTGGCATCCTCCAAGACACGATGAAACCGTCTGGCACAATCGACAAACGCGGCTTGCACATCGTGCAATTCTGACGTGCGCGCCTGGATTGCCTCTTCCAAAGCGGCGCGCCGGTTATCGAGCAACTGATGAATACGCCGGGTCTCGAGCAGATTGCGAATACGCAGGAGCACTTCGATATGATCCAAAGGCTTGTTCAGAAAATCGGTTGCACCGCAATGCAGAGCCCGGCGCTTGGTTTCCTCGTTAACATCGGCGGTGAGGACGATGATTGGCAAGTAAACCTCACTCCGCTCGGCACGCAGCGATTCGAGAACAGCGAATCCATCAAGATGTGGCATGAACAAATCGAGCAGAATCAAGTCCGGATCGAACTCGTCGGCAAAGTTCGAACACACGGCGGGAATCAGTCGTTGACTTAAGATGGGTGTAGCCCTGTTCACCCAGCATGTCTTCCAGAAGGGCGACGTTAGCAGGCTCGTCGTCAACGATGAGGATCTTCATTTTCACGTTTGCGGCGAGTTCGCTTTGCCAGTTTGGTAGTGTCCATTTGGTATGAGTCAGCCTTCGTTGTTGCTTTATAGTTCGCTTCTCGGGCACGTTTACATCTGTCATCTGATCACGCTCGCCAAGACTTTTGTTCGGTTTCTGAATCAGCGTCTTTGAATCGGTCGACGGCCAGGCCGATTCTTCGATCACTCGGGAAAATTTGGTGACATCAAATGGTTTGGTCAGGTAATCGCGAGCGCCGGCTGTCATGAACTGTTGAATCTGCCGCGCGGTCGCGTCAGCACTAATGATAATGACCGGGATGTCTCGCGTCGTTACCTCGCCCCGCAGTTGCGAAAAGACGTCCCATCCGTTCAAATCAGGCAGATGTATGTCCAGAAGAATGAGATCGGGTGAATGTTTGCGTGCCAGATCCAAACCGAGCCGGCCCTGCATTGCGCTCAGCAGCCTCGATCTGCGGTTGCTGGCGAAGAATTTCCTGAACGAGATTGAGATTGGAAAGATTGTCCTCGATATAAAGGATGGTGCGCTTGCCGGCAGCGAGGTTCTGGTCCAGTGCGGGTTCATCCTCACTGTGTTCCGGCTCTGCGGTTGAAGGCGGTTCGGCTCGAGGAAGATCGACCCAAAAAGTGCTGCCGCGTCCAATTGCGCTGCTGGCACCAATACCGCCCCCATCGCATGTATGATACGGGCAGAGAGCGCAAGGCCAAGTCCAGTTCCCTCTACCGCAGATTGTTCTGCTCCCAGGCGGTCAAAGGGCGTAAATAGCCGTGACAATTTCTCACTGGCGATACCAGAACCCATGTCGCTAACCACAATCCGCATCGCGCCCTCGCCGGAAGATCGATAAGAGATTGAAACCTTGCCCTTTCTGGACTGTACTTTACCGCGTTCGAGAATAAGTTGAGCAAAACCTGTTTGAAACGCTGAAGGTCGGCTAAAACATAAACCGGCCGGTCGGTTCGGACAGGTGCCGTAAATTCGATGGCGCGCTCCGCCGCCAGTGGTCGCATGATATCGAGCGCTTCATGCAAAACATCATCGAGATTAACTGGCTCCAGGGACAACTGCATTGCCCCGCTTCGATTCGGCTGATATCCAGGATTTCATTGATCAAATTTAGCAGGTGACGCCCGGCACCGGTGATATAGCCGGCCCGAGTGCGAAGAGTCCCGGTCGGACTCTGTTTTTCAATGAGCTGGCCAAATCCAAGAATTGCATTTAGGGGCGTCCGCAATTCGTGGCTCATGCGGGAAAGAAATTCGCTTTTGGCCTTGTTTGCTCGCTCTGCCTCTTCCTTGGCGGTATGCAACTCCCGCTCAGCGCGTTTGCGATCAGTGGTATCGCGAATTGCTGCCATCGCCAGAATCCCCTCATCCGTTTCGAGGGGCTAAGGCTGATCTCAATCGGGAACTCCTTCCCATCCTTGCGCGCCCCCGCCAACTCCAACCCGGCACCCATCGGGCGGCTGCGTGGATCCTTGAAAAGGCCCCGCGGATTACCGGGATGCTTCCCACGGAAACGTTCAGGCACAAGAATTTCAATCTCTCTTCCAAGCAATTCCTCGCGCTGGTAACCGAAGATTTTTTCTGCCTGCGAATTCACCAGCACGATCGTTCCCTCGCCGTTGACGATGACAATGGCATCGGGAGCGGATTCGAGCAGTGATTTGAATTTTTGATCGGCCTTGCTTCGCTCGGTAATGTCCTGAGACGTTCCAATAATCCGGACTACTTTTCCGGCATTGTCGACGACGATCCGGGCCAGGCTATGCAGGAGCCGAATGTCGCCGCTCGGCAAAATAATCCGGGCCTCGATCCCGCTGGACGGATTGCCCCGGACCAATTCCTTCAACCATTTCCGCACCCGCTTGCAGTCCGCCTGGTGAACGGAGGCCAGGAAACGATCGTAACTGGCCAGGAATTCGTCCGGCGCGAACCCAAATAACCGGTACTGTTCCTCCGAGCAGAACACTTGTTTGGTGACTATGTCCCATTCCCAGCTTCCGACGTGTGCAACTCTCTGTGCTTCTGCTAAACGCGACTCGCTAGATTTGAGGGCGTCTTCCGCTTGTTTGCGTCTGGTGATGTTGCGCAAGATTCCGGTGTAAAATTGGCCCTGGTTCGTTTTCCACGAGGAAAGAGTGAGTTCGATCGGAAATTCGGCGCCATCCTTTCTCAGGCCCTCGAGCTCAACCGATTTACGCGACCACGCGTGTTTCCCTCCGGCTTTGAGGCGTGCCATCGTATCGCGGTGGAGGCCGTGGTAGCGCTGCGGGATAATGGTGTTGAGTGGCTTGCCGATTGCCTCGCTTTCATTATAGCCAAAAATCGCTTCGGCTCCGGGATTCCAAAAACGATGTTTCCACTGTCATCTGCCGAGACAATCGCGTCGCCGATGGAGTGGGTGACAGAACGAAGTTTCGCTTCCGAAACGCGCAGTCCATTCTCAGCGACGGAGCGTTCAGCGATCTCGCGATGTAGCATCGCGTTAGCCGCGACCAGCTCGTGCGTCCGTTCCGCGACCAAAACCTCGTCGCGTTGGCGATGTCCGGTGACGACGAGGAGGAATGCGCCGAGTAGTCCGGTGAAGAGCAGGCCGACAGCGAGCACGCTCCAAGACTGCCAGGAGCGATGGGCCCGCAAATACTCAGGCGAGAGGGAAGATTCCAATGACCATTTCCGTCCAGCCATTTCAATGTTCGTTTTCATTTGCAAGACCGCCGGCTTCGCGCGTTCGGTTGAATTCTGGAAAAGAGTCTGCGCTGTCGAGGCCGCGCCCCTGATCGAGAAATCGCAGTTGGAGGCCCTTTTGATCGACCCCTTTGAGCGATTGAGCTATCACATCCGCGATTCGAAAAACTGCGGCGACGTAGCCTTCTAACCGATGCTGACCGCTCTTCAACCGTATCGTGAGAAAGCCGTTGGTGTAGATTGGCAGATAGACCACGAAGCCAGGAGCCGTGTCCTTGTCCTGAATGAGTTGAGTTTGTTTAGTGGCGCGGGCTTCTCCCTTATCTCTTGCCCACTCGAATGCTTCGCGCCGAACCGGATCGGACGCGATATCAAATCCAAGAGACCTCTCGTTTCCAAGCAGAGGCTCGATGTAACGGATGACAACGTATTCATTACGCGCGGTTACCGGAATCAGTTTTTGCTGGGCATCGCGCTCGGTCAGTTGAAAAGTTGCCAGCCCATCGCGGCGGGCCGCCTCGACAAAAGCCGATACTTTCGACTGGGGAACCCGTGCATCCCAAGAAAGCGATTGGATTTCCGGATGATCGGAGATGTCTCTCGCCACAAACGAGTGGAAACTGCCCTGGCTCACTGAGGGTGAGCTTGCAAAAAGTTCTGTATCGAGCGCAGGACATCGAGATAACCATCAAAATCGCTTTGGAGTTTTTGGGTGAGATTCCCGATCCGCTGCTCGAACTCCATCTTGATCCGCCCTTGTTCCCATCGGTTGGTCTGGAAAACAGAGCCACCACCACGGTAAGGGTGAAGGCCATCGGTACGGTAATGGAAAGCTTACGACGCCAGTCCGCGGTGCGAAAGGTCCAGATCAAAACCAGCGGGGCGAAGATCAGCGTTCCGATTGAATCGCCCACGTACCACGTGACCCAGTTTGTTAAGAAATCGGCGGAAGAGACAAGGCGCGCTAACCAAAGGGTCATTACCGCGATCGTAGGGGTGATGAGGCAGCTCGCCGACGCCGCCAACGAAAAACGGAAGACCTCCTTCTCAGTGGCCAGTGCTGTTGGCAGACCGACGAAACGGCGCACCAGGAATGCCCCTGTTAGGGCTTGCAGGGCTGCGCCTCCGCCGATAAAGGCCGGGACCGCAACCGATCTTATGATCGCGCTAAATGTTGCGGTATCGAGGGACGTCCAAAAATTGACGAGAAAAGATCCGATGATAACGCCCGGCCAGGCGCTATTGCCAAACAGAAGGAGGCAGCCCAGTGCGAGGCCGGCCGCTGGCCAGACCGCGGTCGCATACCCGGGAGGTATGGCGAGAAAAAGCGCTAACTTGCCTGTTACGAAGTAGATCGCCGCGGTGACCGCGATGCAGCCAACTAATCGGATGGTGGAAAACGGGTCTGGGGGCGCAGGGCCGGTATGAGATTGGTCCGTGATGCGACCGGGAGACATCGAATCGCCTGCGCGCAGGAGATATGCCACGCGGCAAAGCTTTCAGCGTTTTAGGATGCCGACGCGATTCGTTCCGAGGTTCAATAACCTGCGGCCTGACCATCCTTGCGCGATTCGCTTGCCCCGACGTAAACGCGCTGGCCATCATGCAGCTCTACTTTGATGGCTTGGTAGCCACCGTAGCCACCTACGTCAAAGCGCACCTCGTGACCGCGTTTTTCCAGTTCGCGGACGATCTCATATGGGATTCCGCTCTCGACTTCAACGTAGCCACCTTTTTCCATTTTTTCGCCGGTCGGTTCATTATCTCCCTCATGCTGCCAGCGTGAAGCGTCGCCCGCTTCCTGCGCATTCAAACCAAAATCGATCTGATTGGTCAGGACCTGAACGTGTCCTTGCGGTTGCATCCCGCCTCCCATCACCCCGAACGCTTCCCACGGTTTTCCATCCTTCATCACGAATCCCGGAATGATGGTGTGAAACGGACGTTTGCCTGGCGCGTAGACGTTGCGCATGGCCAGGCTCCATCGAGAAAAGCTCGCCACGATCTTGAAACATGAAGCCGAGTCCCGGCACGACAATCCCGCTGCCCATGCCGCGGTAGTTACTCTGAATGAGCGAGACCATATTGCCTTCATCATCCGCCGTGCACATGTAAATGGTATCGCCATCGTCGACCGGGGAACGTTTTGGCGTCGCGGTAGAATCTTGTCGTGGCTCCCGCGTCGGCTGCAACCCAGCCCCGTTGGCAGGCGGCATGCCTGCCTCTACAGCCTTCGCCGCGTGCCCGGGATCGATCAACTTTCGCCGTTCGGCTGCGTATTCTTTCGAAAGCAAACCGGCGAGCGGAATTTTCGCGAACTCGGGATCGGCATAAAATTTGGCGCGATCCGCCCACGCAATCTTTTTCGCTTCGATCATGGCGTGCAGCGTTTCCGCTGAATTGCGCCCCATCGATTTGAGATCGAAACCTTCCAAAATGTTTAAGATCTGGAGGGTGGCGATGCCCTGTCCATTCGGCGGTAGCTCAAACACATCGTAGCCGCGGTAGTTCGTCGAGACCGGATCGACCCATGTCGAAGTGTGCTTCTCAAAATCTGCTTTGCGCAGATAGCCGCCGTTTTCCTGCATGAACTTGTCGATCTTGTCCGCGACTTCGCCCTTGTAAAAAGCATCACGACCTTTTTCTCCGATCAATCGCAGTGTTTTTGCCAGCGCGGGATTTTTGAAAATGTCTCCTTTTGCCGGCGTCCGCCCTTACCATCGAGGGTATAAGTTTCGAGAAAACCGCCGGGCAGGTCTTTGTAAACTTCCGGTCCAAAGTGCCAATAAAAGGCAATCAGCTCGGTCACCGGAAAGCCTTCTTCGGCATATTTCACGGCCGGCGCGAGGTCGTCACTGAACTTGAGTTTGCCGAATTTCTTATGCAATTCGCTCCATGCATCCACCGTTCCCGGCACACTGATCGGTAGCATGCCGCGCGGCGGAATCGTTTTGCGATGCAACTTGTCGAGCTCCGCTCTCATTTGTTCATAGCTCAAACCGAGCGGCGAGCGGCCGCTGCCATTGATGCCGTAAAGTTTGTTTTCTTTCGCGCTGTAAACGATGGCAAAAAGGTCGCCGCCGATACCGTTTGAAACCGGTTCCATCAAGCCAAGGGTGGCGTTGGCCGCGATCGCAGCATCGACCGCGTTACCGCCGCGCTTCAAGATGTCGAGCCCGACTTGCGTGGCTGCGGGCACGCTCGTGCAAACCATTCCGTGCCGGGCCAGGACTTCCGAGCGCGTGGCAAAGGGTTTTCCGGTGATGCGATCGATTTGGCCGAACGAAATCCCGAAGCATGCAATCACGAGGAGACAAACGACAGCGGAACGGAGCGATACGACCATGTGTTCATGCTAGCACTGCTGTCATCCCGAGCGAATGCGAAGGACCTCTCGATAGTCATTGCACACACAGGTTCGAATAAAGTGCGATCAACTATAAGTCTTTCCGGATAGGGGACGCCCGTTACTTTAAAGTTTTGCCGCGGGAGTCTCTCCCACCTTCGCATAAAGCTACGGCGAGGGGAGAGGACGCCCTCGGGATGACAAACGCTTTTGCGTCGCTACCGTCCACCCATGCGCGCAAAGTCATCTCGAAGATTTTTATCAGTTTCTCCGCTTCCCCAGCATCTCGACCGACGATCAATACACGGAAAAGGTAACTGAGTGCGGGCATTGCTGGTGGAAAAACTGACCAAGATCGGTTTGTCCGCCAAACTTTGTCCCACCCCTGGGCATCCGGTGGTTTGGGCGCACAACAAACAAAAAGCAGGCCGCCGCACCGTTTTGATCTACGGTCATTACGACGTCCAGCCGCCCGATCCAGTGCGGCTCTGGGATTCACCGCCATTCGAACCGGTTTTGAAAAATGGTTACGTCTTCGCCCGCGGCGCGACTCGACAACAAAGGTCAGATCCTTTCACACATTCTCGGAGTGCAGGAGCAAATCGAGGCGGCCGGTGATCTCCCGGTCAATTTGCATTTTGTCATCGAAGGAGAGGAAGAAATTGGCAGCGGCAACCTCGGCAACTTTCTTTCACAGAACCGGGCTGCGTTAAAGCCGGAGGTCGTGGTCGTTTCCGATACCGGGATGATTTCGCGTGGTGTTCCGACGATGAGCTACGGGTTACGCGGTGTGGCAGCGTTGGAATTGAAAATCACCGGCCCCCAAATGGATTTACACTCGGGAATTTACGGCGGCGCGGTCGCGAATCCGCTCACGGCCATGGCTCGCTTGCTCGCCACTTTGCATGACGCGAACTGGGCACATCGCCATCCCGGGTTTTTATGATGACGTGTTGCCGTTGGAAGATTGGGAGCGTGAAATGTGGCGCAAAATTCCAGTGAACATCGATGAAGAAATCCTGAAAGAGACCGGCGTCCCGGAATTATTTGGCGAGAAAGGTTTTTCAACGATGGAGCGGATTTGGGCGCGCCCGACAGCGGAGATCAATGGATTTGGCGGCGGTTACCAGGGGCAGGGGACCAAGACGGTAATTGGACGCGAGGCGATGGCCAAGCTCACTTCCGTCTCGTCCCGAACCAAGACGGCGACAAGATCATCGCGTTGGCGCAGGAACATTTGCGCAAAATTGCCCGCCCGGGGTGAAGCTCGACATGGCCGCTGGGCATGCCGGTCCCTGGTATCTGACCGATCCGCATTCGAAATATGGTGAGGCAGCGCAGCGGGCACTCAAGAAAAGCGTTCGAACGCGATCCGGTCCTGATTCGCGAAGGCGGGAGCATTCCGATCGTGTCGGATTTCCGCAACATTCTTGGTGCGGAGACGCTCCCTCCTCGGACTCGCTTTGCCTGACTGCCGCGCGCACTCTCGCCGAACGAGAATTTTCCGCTGGAAAACCTCGATGCCGGAATCCGGATCAATAAAGCAGTGCTGAAGGAAATCGACGCTTGAATGTTAGCCTCGAACGAAGCGCAGCGGAGTCGAGGAATCCCGGCCCACTATCCTTAAACTCGACGTCTTCTGGCGTCGGTTCTAATCTTATCGGCCGACAATTGCACCGCCGTTAGCCGCGGAAGAATCCGTCGGTGAAAAATCAAAAGATTTTTCCATCGCCGACGCCAACTCCTACACCACACAAACGGAAAAATCTACGACCGCAAAAAAGAATCGGCGTCGCCTTTCGCCGACTTCGTCGCCCAAAAGAAATCCGTCTCTCCATCGCCAAGCGCGTCTCCGTCGTCGAAGGCAAAAAGAAATCTTCGCCAAAGCCGGAGCCGAGCGAGACGGCCACCTCGCCACCGCCAACACCGACCCCTTCTCTTTCGTCAACCGCCACGGCAACTCCTGAAAAAGGAAAGCGTGGCGCGCCGAACGCGACCGTTGTCACCGGAAGCGATCACTGGTTTCGAGAATTATCCGTCAAAAGTGCAGCAACTTCTCAATTCGGCACTCGAACTCACGACACGCAATCTGGATTACAGCGTACGGCTCAGCCGATCCAGATAACGGCGGGATGGATTGCTCAGGCTTTGTCTATTTCGTGCTCAAACAAAACGGCGTGGACGGCGTGCCGCGCGACTCCAGCGAGCAATACATCTGGGTGCGACGAGCTGGGAAATTCGGAGCCGGTGGTGAGTCGGAAAGAGGATTCCTTTGAATTCGATAATCTAAAACCGGGCGACTTGCTCTTCTGACCGGGTACTTATGCGATCCAGCGCGATCCACCGATCACGCACGCCATGATCTACCTTGGACGCGAGAAGAAAACCGGTGCCCGCGTCATGGTCGGGTGCGAGTGACGGCCGGACTTATCAGAGTCAGCAGCGATTCGGCGTGAGCGTGTTCGATTTCAAAATGCCGCGCGCGGACAAAGATGAGGCTGAAGAGTGGTAAGGTGCACCCGCGATTCGTTGGCTACGCGCACATTCCGGGATTGCGCGACTGAAACTACGCCGCGAGCTGGATCGAGCAGTCCTCTGCTCGATGCTGGAGTACGGCGGCGGAAGCCGCCGCAATCATTTCAACATCGCCCGCGGAGCGGTCGATCCGCCTGGCCGCGCTCAAGAGATATGTAGCGCGTCGGATCGGGAATTCCGGCTTCGCGAAAACCTTTCGCGCGTAACAAACAGGAATCGCACTCGCCACAGGCCCTGCCGTCTGGCGTCGGGTCGTAACAACTATGGGTTAACGAGAATTGGACGCCAAGTTCGACCGCTTTCCGAATGATCTGTGCCTTCGTCATCTCAATTAACGGCGCATGAATCCGATAGTGGACGCCGTTTACTCCCGCTTTCGTCGCCACCCGCGCCAATTTTTCAAATTGAGCGATGAATTCCGGCCGGCAATCAGGGTATCCGCTATAATCCAACGCGTTCACCCCGATGAAAATGTCGTGCGCACCTATTACCTCAGCCCAGGCCAAAGCGTAGCTAAGGAAGATTGTGTTTCGCGCCGGCATGTAGGTAACGGGAATTCCGCCCGCCATCTCGTCTGCGCTCGCGATTTTTCGAACTTCGGTCGCGTCGGTTAGGGCCGAACCGCCAAACCCACGCAAATCGATCTCGATCACCCGATGCTCGCTGACGCCCAAAGATTTGGCGACTTGTTCGGCAGAGTCGATCTCAATCTCCGTGACGCTGTCCGTAGCGAAAGGAGAGACGCGAAAACTTCATACCCTTCCTCTTTCGCGATCGCCAGCGTCGTCGCCGAGTCGACACCGCCGCTCAGCAAAACAACTGCGGGTTTCATCTCCTGCCGGTAGGTCTGACGCTGCGGAGCCGTCGCTCTTCGCTGGCCCGACAGAGTCTCCCCTACCGAGCGATCAGGAAAACTCGCCCGCACCGTCAGCGCGATCCCGCCGCGAGCGGAGAAGGAGGCGGTGATGCTTTGCTTCACGTGGTTGGCAGGCGCGAACGAGATCATCAAGAAATGCGGTTCGCCACCGCCTTCGTTGAACCCGCGTTCATTGCGAAATGAGGCCAGGTAAAATTTTAGCGATTTGCTTTCTACGCAAAGTTTCCTGGGATGTAATCGATCTCGATTTTGGCAAAATCTGCCTGTCCGGTTACCGGACAAAGGGAAGTAAAATCTGACGTTTCAAAATGAATTCTGTAATTGCGTCGCGCCGGGTTTGGGAAAGTTTCAAAGTCGCCTCCACGGGTGAAGCGGGAATGCGTGCCTCGCTCCGCCCGAGCAGAGTTCAGGGCGCTGATTTCTGCTTTTGCCACGCGCCGATTATCGTGCCGGAAATCGGTGGGCGTTCGAAACTCGCCACCAAGGCGGAATGGAACACGGGGCCTGAGGCTCAGGCGCCCAGCGGGGATTCTCCCCGCTGTTCTTGCAGCGCAGTTTCAGCGAGCCGAACTCCGCCGAACCAACACTTTGGAAGTCTGTGTTCCCTGGAGCATGGCGATCTAGCACCAATCTAGGGTTCGCCTCTATTCCAACACGGCACTGCTGCTCCGTCGCCGTTATTTAACAGAATCGACGTGCCCATGAGAGAGACATCAACCGGCATTGTCAATCCCGCGGTTATCGACTTGTTCGGCGTCGATCAGAAAACCGGCGAAGTGTTGCTGGTGATGAACGAGCCCCGGCCGTGGGATGGCGGTCATCGAGCAGCTGCACGAAATGCAGGAAAAATTCAATGCTTACGCGTCATTTATTCTCGACGGTGAAATGACAGAAGCGCATCCGGAACTTGCCGGTCGGACCGCGCGGATCCAATTGCGCTGCGACGCATGCCGGGCAAAGAGGCGTTGGCATTGTTGCAAGCGATCCACGACCAGCTCGAACTACAAGCGATTAGAGTGGAAGTAGTGGTGGCCGATCGTAGCTGCGACGATCAATGTGGCTGTCATCCCGAACGAATGTGAGGGACCTCTCAATTGATGATTGCTTACACAAGTTTGGATAGAGTGTGACCAACTGTGAGGTCCCTCGCCGTCTCTGCGGCTCGGGATGACGAGGCGGTACGCTTAAAGGTGCGCGGTGGATCCCTAGACTTCACTCGGGATGACAGTCAATATTTCAGAAACGATGTCACCGGTGTTGAGCTAAGCTTCTCGCGCCCGTGCAGAAACTCCAGCTCGATCAGAAAGATCGCTTCGATTAAATCGCCGCCAACTTTCTTGATCAGCGTCGCAGCGGAGGCGCTGGTGCCACCGGTGGCGAGCAAATCGTCGATCAATACAACTTTTTCGCCGTGCTCGATCGCGTCGATGTGCAACTCCATTTCGGCTTCGCCGCTACTCGAGCGAATACCTCGCGCTTTCGGTCCGATAGGGGAGCCGCCCTTTTTACGCAACGGCACGAAGCCGATGCCAAGCTCGTAAGCAACCGCAGAACCAAAAAGAAACCCACGCGCGTCGATGCCGACGATTTTATCGATTCGCTTGTTGCACAATTGGTGCAGAAAATATCAACTGAGGCGCGGAATAGCGCGCCATCTTTCAGAATCGGGGTGATATCCTTAAAAATAATTCCGGTTTTTGGAAAATCGGGCACGTCGCGCACGGCTGCGCGTAGTTTAGAAAGCGTCTCGTTCAGCCATCGCCGGGGCCGATGCTAGCGCCTCGCACAGAAAGGTCAAACGCCGTGCAGTTGGTTGCGAAGCGGAGCGCCCGCTTTACTCTGCTGCACGATGGATCGACAGCTCCTGATTCTCGCGACGGTTTGCTATCTGGCGGCGGTAATCAGAACCGTTATTTCGTTTCGTGCCCGCATCTTTCGACGGAGCCGATTTGTTTTCCTAACAATCGCGCTTGGTTTCTGCTTTTGCAGACTGCATTTCTTTTCCGTTCGCGGACAATGCTCTGGGGAGTTGTCCGATTACGAATTTATTTGAAGTGCTCGTCTTTCTGGCCTGGTCAATCGCCCTTATCTACCTGTTGATTGGAACGACCTACCGCCTCTCCCTTATGGGCGCGTTTACGGCCCCGCTCGTTGTTCTACTGCAACTCGCCGCTTTGCTCTTACCGATCGATACCCCGCGCGCTTTCCCGATCGCTCCAAATCCGTGGTTGGAATTTCACGCCTCTATTTCGATCATCGCCTACGGGGCGTTCGCACTCGCTTGCGTCGCCGGCGCCATGTATCTGGTGCAGGAACGGCAGCTCAAGACCCACCAGTTGCGGTCAATCTTCTATCATTTGCCTCCGTTGCCTAATCTCTTTTCGGCAATGACGCGGCTGCTTTGGTTCGGCTTTGTTCTCTATAGCGCGGGGTTAATCAGCGGATTTTTTGTCGGGCGAGCCACTGCCGTGGACCAAGATCGCTTTGGCGATTGCAATTTGGATTTTACGGCGCAATTTTGCAGGGCCGGTATTTACGCTGGATGGCGCCGCGGCGGATTGCCACGCTATGTGTGGTCGCATTCGCCGTCGCGCTGTCACTTTTGTGGAGCATCGAGTTTGTCGGTCATCGCGCATGAACCTTTTCTGCTTTGGTCTCAACCATCGCACCGCGCCGATCGAAGCACGTGAACGCTTTGCTGGTCATGCCCGATCGCCAGCAGTGCTGCGTCATCTCGGCTGCAGCGAAGTGCTGTTGCTCACGACTTGTAATCGGGTGGAAATTTACGCCGCAGCGGGTGCAAATATCGCGAACGAAGAAATCGCAGAATCTTTGCGCATCGATGACGGAACCGAGCTCGAAAAACGATTTGGAGGCATTTTATCGCAAGGAAAATGCGGAATGCGCCGCGGCATCTTTTCGTGTCGCGGCGGGACTTGATTCCATGGTGGTGGGCGAAACCGAAATCCTCGGCCAGGCCAAGCGCGCTTATGCTGACGCGCGTGCGAGTGGAAATGCCGGGCCGTTGCTGCATCGACTGTGTCAGCGTGCTTTTCGGGCGGCAAAACAAGTGCGCTCAAAGACGCAGATTACGCGTGGGCCGGTTTCGGTGGGTTCGGTGGCAGTCGATTTGGCGGAGAAGATTTTTGGTGATTTGCGAGGGCGAAAAGTTTTGGTGTTGGGGGCTGGGAAACGAGCGCCAAAACTTTGCGTGCGCTCGCTTCTCGCGGGGTTTCAGATCTACGCGTAAGCAATCGGACACCGGCACGCGCGGAAGAGCTGGCAAACGAGTTGGAAGGAATTGCGGTGCCGTTTGCGACCTGGCTCGAACAGTGTCGCGAAATCGATATTCTAATTTCATCGACTGCGGCCGAAACGCACCTCCTGACTCCGCCGTTGCTTGTTCCGATTTTGCGCGACCGAGCCGATCGCCCACTTTTTATCATCGATATTGCTGTCCCGCGGGACGTTGCTCCCGGAAGTGAACGAATTCGACGGTGTTTATCTCTACGACATTGATTCCTTGCAAGAGATTGCCAGCGAATCACACGAGCTTCGCCGGCAGCAAATCGCCGCCGCCGAAGCGATCATCGACGAACACGTCGCGGATTTTCAAAAACATTTTGGGATTGTCTCAGTCCGGGACGCGACCAACAAAAGAGTGCCCGACGCGTGTCAGCGGAGAATTGCGGGCATCTGAACTGCAGCGACGCTTCGTGAGCGTCGAAGAGTCACCAAGGTCTGGCGTTCAGGAAACACCGCGACAGGAAATAGTTCTCGGCACTCGCGGGAGTGAATTGGCATTGGCGCAAACCCGAATGGTTGAGGAAGCGCTGGCTCGGGCCCGGCCCTTTGGTCAAGGTAGCGACCGAAATCATTCGCACGAGAGGCGACCATGAGCACGTCACTCCGAGCGAGTTGGATCGAACAAACGGGCGCAAAGGAATTTTCACGGCTGAGCTGAGCGGGCGCTGATGGAAAAGCGCATTGATGTCGCGGTGCACAGCGCGAAGGATTTGCCGAGCGAAATGGATAACGCACTTACGATCAACCGCGGTTTTGCCCCGTGGCGCAGTGGAAGATTTGTTGCTGAGGAAAAGCACAGCACATGCGCCGGTCGCAACGATTGCGACGGGAAGTGTGCGGCGACAAAGGCAAACGCGTTGGAGTAACCCCGCCGCGCGTCGTAGGGCTACGCGGAAACGTGCCAACCCGTTTGCGCAAATTCATCGAAAGCGATTGGGACGCGATTATTCTGGCGCGCGCCGGCCTGGAGCGGCTCGGATTCTTGCCGCCGGAGTTTGAATTTGAAGGCCAGAAGCTTTTGCCGAAATACGCCGCCAGAAAATTTTGTGTCGGCTGGCGGTCAAGGCATCATCGCTTTGCAAACACGCGCAGCCGATTGGGTCGCGCGCGAAATCGTGTCGTCGATTGATGACGTGGAAACGCATCTTTGTTTACGAGCGGAGCGGGAGTTTCTGCGGTTATTGCAGGGAGATTGCGATTTGCCGGTGGGCGTGCGACGCTCGATTTATGAAGGGCGAAATGGCATTGCGCGTCCAACTATTTGGCGATGCACTGGCGCCAAAGACGGCGAGCGGGCGAGGAAGCGATCCGGAGAAACTGGCGGGCGAAGTTTTTAGAAAGCTCGAGCGTGAGCAAAAGTAGGAGTCAGGAAGGAAAATGTTTTCTGGTCGGAGCGGGCCCGGGCGATCTGGGACTGGTTACGCTGCGTGCGAAAGAGTTGCTCGAACGCGCGGACGTAATTGTTTACGACGCGCTGGTCAATCCGGAAATGCTGGACTGGGCCCCGGTTGACGCCGAAATCATTTTCGCTGGAAAGCGTGCTGGCGAGAAAACGTTTTCGCAGGATGAAATCAACGCGCTCTAATCGAAAAATCGCGTCTCGGAAAAATGTCGTGCGGCTGAAGGGAGGCGATCCATTTACTTTCGGACGCGGGGGCGAAGAAGCGGAAGCGCTGGCCGCGGCTGGGATTGACTTCGAAGATTGTCCCTGGAATTACGTCCGCCATCGCGGCGCCCGCCTATGCCGGAATTCCCGTAACTCATCGCGACCAGAATTCGCACGTCACTTTTTTCACCGGTCATGAGGATCCGACGAAGGGCGAAAGCGCGATTGACTTCGATGCGCTGGCGAAACTGGGCGGCACCCAGGTGATGTTAATGGGGATGGATCGACTGGCTGCGATCACCCGCGAAATGCTGTCGCACGGTAGCCGAACGAACCTACCGGTGGCGCTCGTCCGTCTCGGCACGGTGGGACAGCAAAAAACGATTGTTGGGTACTCTGGAAAATATCGCAGAGCGAGCGAGCGCAGCGGGCTTCGAAGCGCCGGCCGTCGCGATTTTCGGCGATGTTGTTTCCTTGCGAAAAATTTAAACTGGTTCGAAAACCGTCCGCTTTTCGGTAAGCGAATCGTGGTCACGCGCACCCGCAAACAGGCAAGCGGGTTGAGTTCACAATTGCGTGCTCTGGGAGCGGACGTCATCCAGTTGCCAACCATCCGGATCGAGCCGCCCAGCGATCTTCGCGAGTTTGCCGAGCTGGTGCAGGATGCGCATTCCTATGACTGGATCGTTTTCACCAGCCCGAACGGTGTGGACGCCTTTTTCGAGATTTTTTCAAACTCTATGATGATGCGCGAGAGATCGGCCTGCAAAGATCGCGGCCATCCGGGCCGGCCACGGCGCAACGAGTGAGGGATTTCCATCTTCACGTCGATTTGCAGCCGAAAGAGTTTGTGGCTGAAGCGGTGGTAAAGGAATTTGAGAAGGAGAGGTGGGGTTGAAAACCTGAGGATTCTGATTGCCCGGGCGGAGAAGGCGCGGGACTTGCTCCCTAAAAAACTGAGCGGCATGGGTGCGATTGTAGACGAAGCGTTTGCGTATCGAACCGTTCCGGAAACGCGTGACGCGACCGGAGCGCGCCGCCGTTTTTCGACTGAAGGAGCCGATCTCATCACCTTCACCAGCTCATCGACGGTGGAAAATTTTCTCGATCTGAAGCTGCCGTTGGCCGGCTGGGATGAAAGTGGCCAGCATCGGCCCAATCACATCGGCAACGGCGCGTGAGCGCGGGCTGAGTGTCGACGTGGAGGCGAAGCAGCACGATATCGCGGGATTAGTCGAGGCGATTCGGAAATTTTACGGCGCCTGATTTATGCCCGACGACTTCGCCAGCACGATGCAGGAACTGAGCGCGGCGGCAACGTTAGCGCGTGAAGAAACGCAGACCAATGACTTCGCTTCGCTTCTGCGCGAATTCCGCGCCGTCAATGAGAACGTGCAAAGCTTGGAATCAGCTCTAACCCGCCGAGTCGAGCAAATCGCCTCGATCATTCTGCCTGCACATGCCACCGAATCCGCGGCCCAGTTTCAGAAAATCGAAGAACGGCATCGACGCCATCCGCGCAAGCGAATCGGTGAATCATCGCCTGTGTCTGATTCTTTGCACGAGGAACTTTTGAAATACCGCGACAATTTCCTCTACGAATCATTGCAAAAGCCGTTCGTTCGCGACCTGATCGGGGTATACGACGATCTCACAACTCTGGCGACCCAGTTCAAGACCGCGTCCGAGGGACGGAAATCCGGATCGGTTGATGCGCTGGCAGGATAATTTGGGAAACGCAATCCATGGTTTGCTGGAGGTGTTTCACCGTCTGGAAGTGACCGAGGTTGAACCAAAGGAATTCGTCGATCTGGCGATACATCGTGTCGCTAATTACGAGTCGACTGAGCGCGCCGAAGATAACGGGCGAATTGTGAAACGGATTAAGCCCGGCTTCATTTGGCGTGGAAACGTCTTACGACCGGAAGAGGTTATCGCGTTGCGTTGCACATGAGCACTGATCACGTCTCTATTTCACTGGCTCCGCTGGCGCCCCAGAAAAACGCTGATAATTCCGAGGGCGGCGCGGCACGAAAGTTGCACCTGCAAGGTGGGGGCGAGTCGGCCCCATTGACTTCTCAAAAATGAACCAGCGCAAAGCAGTCGGTATTGATCTTGGCACAACTTTCTGCTGCCGTAGCCCATATCGATGCTTACGGTAAGCCGCAAATTGTCCCGAACGCCGAAAGCGAGCGGATCACCCCTTCGGTGATCTTGTTTGATGGCTCAAACGTGATCGTTGGGACGACGGCAAAGAATAATGCCGTGGCCGAGCCGGAGAAGATCGTGGACTTCGTCAAGCGCGAGATGGGCAAACCGAAGGAGCAATTTCATCGCGAATTTGCCGGCAAAGTTTATTCAGCCGAAGAACTGTGGCGCGTTGATTTTGAAGAAGCTCAAACTCGACGCGGAGAAGTACCTCAAGCAACCGATCACCGATGCGGTCATCACGGTTCCGGCCTACTTCAACGACGCGGAACGAACCGCGACCATCACGCGCCGGTCAGCTCGCCGGTTTCAATGTTTTACAAATTATCAACGAGCCCACGGCCGCGCGCTTGCCTACGGTCTTGGATAAACTGAATGAGGACCAAACGCGTCTTCGTCTTCGACCTTGGCGGCGGAACGTTCGACGTCACGATCATGCGCATTCAGGGCCAGCACATCAGCATGATCGCGACCAATGGCGATCACCGGCTCGGCGGCAAGGATTGGGACGACACCATCGTCAATCACATGGCGGAAGAATTTGATCGCCAGCATGGCGAAAATCCGCTGCTCGATCTGCAAAGTTACCAGGACCTGCACACCCGGGCGTTGTCGGCCAAGATCCAGCTTTCCAGCCGCATGCAAAGCGACGGTCGTTCATCATCACAATGGCAAAAGCGTCAAGCTCGAGATCACGCGCAATGAATTCGAGCGCCGCAGCCAGCATCTGGTCGAAAAATGCAAGACTATTTGCGAAATGGTGATGCAGGAAGCAAACATGACCTGGGACGATATCGACAAGATTTTGCTCGTCGGCGGCATGACCCGCGATGCCGATGGTTCGCACCCTGGTTTCCCAGTTGACCAAAGCGCCGGTGATTGACGACGTGAATCCCGACGAGGCCGTAGCGAAGGGCGCCTCGATCCAGGCGATTCTTTCCTTGCTGCGAAGAGAAAGTCTCGGGCGAACAGGTGCTGCCGACCGACACCCGCGACCAATTTGTTGGGCGCGAAGGCGGTCTTGATCCAGGTAACCGATATCACTTCCCACACCCTTGGCGTTGTGCTCGTGGGATGAAGTGCACCTGGAGGAATACGTGTTCCCAATGATCCGCAAAATGACGGCGATTCCAGCGCGTGCGCGAAAATTCGTTCGGCACCGCCACGTCCAATATGCAGCGTGCCGTTGTCCGTGGTGGAAGGCGAAAGCACGTTGCCGGGCGAATGCACGCCGCTCGGGATTTGTGACGTGGAACTTCCGGCATTCCTGCCGAAAGGTTCGCCAGTTGAGCTGACTTACGAATATAACCCCAACCAAGTTCTGGAAGTTTCGGTCGAGGCCAGTGGTAACCGCGCCAAGGTTTCCATCGAACGAAACACCGGTCTGGCGCCAAGCGAAGTGGCACAGGCGGCGGCGAATCTGGGATCTCTGCGGGTTGCATGATGGCGTGAAATGCGAAGTTGTTTTTCCAACCCCCTTCCCGACGATCCCCAAAAGTGGGATGGTTGGAATAAGTATAAATCGACCAATCCCTACGAGCGTCTTTGTCTCGACGCCCAGGCAGAATCCGACTAACGAGCTGATCGAAGAACATTGCCGCGAGCTTTTGCGGTGGTGGCAGAAAAAACTGCCGCTAAAGAATCAGCCGAGCAATCCCGTTGCCCAGCTTTTGCGCGCCGGGCTGGACGAATCTTCGCGCTATTTGACGGAAGCGCGCGATGGAACTGCTTGATCCCGAGCGGCGAAAAAAGGTTGATGCCGTTCTGGCTCGCCGAGGCAGAGCAACAGGCGATCGCGGAATTTAACAAGGTTCTAGCCTTCTCCATCGCGGATGGCGGGCTTCGGCCGGAAGAGGAGAAAGCTCTCCAGCGTTTTGGTGCGGAGCACGGTCTCTCGGAAGAAAAAGTCCTCGAATTCATCGAAGCGAAATTAAAGGAAACGGAGTACAGCTCGGATCGTTCCCGAGCCGGAAGTAAAGGTGGAAACCACGGTGGCAGTCGCACCGGGGACACCAAATCGGAATTCCTACGGGTATTGCAGCTTAGCGGTTTGGATGGCGAATCGATGACTGACGATCAACGCGACGCCTTGATCAACATCGCGGAAAACTCCGGGCTCGATCCGGGGGATGCCGAGGACATGGTGGATGAATACCTAGAAGAAATCGACCGGAAACAAATCGCCGATATCACCAAGGCTAAGGCAAAACCCCAACCCCGGTTGGTCGGAATGGAACGAGTGCGGTTAAGGGGTCGCCCAAGGTCAAGGTGGTGGAAGAGCCGGTCCCGGCCGCTACTCCCAAGCGCGCGGTCACTTTCGCCCCAACAGGAACGGAAACGATATCCCAATTACAGCAATTCGCTCGGCGGACAGATGTTTCTTATTCCATCAGGAGAATTCATCATGGGTAATCCGTTTCCAGATGCACCTCCAAACGAAACACCGCATTTCCGCGTTACTGTCACCCGTTTTTACATGTCGCGCTTTCCGATAACCAACGCGCATTACGAAGCTTTCGATCCACTTCACAAAAGTAAACGCGCGCCTGCAACCGGGGATCGTCATCCCGTTGTTTATGTCAGCAGTCTGGACGCGATGAAGTTTTGCCAATGGCTTAGCATGCGTGAGCGCAGAAAATATCGGCTGCCGACGGAAGCGGAATGGGAATACGCCGCCAAGGGGACCGATGGACGCAGATATCCATGGGGCAATTTCGATAAGCGTGGCGATCTCGCCAATTTTGCCGACAAAAATACCTCCTTCGCCTGGAGTGATCGTCAGATCGACGATGGTTATGCGGAGAGTGCGCCGGTCGGATCATTTCCGCGCGGGGCCAGTCCGTTCGGGATTGAGGATATGTCGGGAAATATCTGGGAATGGTGCAGCAATTTCTTTGAGCAATACAAACCGACGCCGAAGACTGATCCGCACGGGCCCCCGAGCGGAACCAAACGCGTTTATCGCGGCGGCAGTTGGAAATCGCGCTTCGCCAGTTTGCGCACGACCACTCCGCAGCGCCAACCTCCCGAATTTCTCCTGCAACGATCTGGGTTTCCGGATCGTCTGCGAATGCGAATCCTGAAGGCTCCCGGTCATAAAACGAAAAACGCGGCTCTCCGCCGCGTTCTCGAAATCAAAATGCCTATTTTCCGTTACCCGTTCGGATTGAACCGAAACTTTGTTCGGCCTCGCTTGGCGTTGGCTTTGGCTTTGCGCCGGCTCTTCTGATTTGGTGTCTCAAACGCGCGCAAGCGCCGCACTTCATCGAGGATGCACTTCCGCGTCCAGCTTGCTTTTCAGCCGTTTGAGCGCGCGATCCACTGGTTCGCCCTTTTCGAACAATGACTTCTGGCATCAATTCACCTCGATTCCGAAAAAATTCGCCCATTTCAACCCTGGGCAAACTGTAATTTACTCCGGCCGTCCACGCCGCGTCAAATGGTCTGGGAAGGGCCTCTCAGGCCGCCCACGAAGAAAATTCAGACGCTAAATCTGCGTCATCCACGCAATCCGCGGGTAAAACCTTACCATCGAGGCTAGCTCGCGGTTGCTGGCTTGGTTTGCTTGGAAGTGATTTCGCGTTGCAGGCTGGTTTTGCCCCCGCCGCGGGCGCGGGTCCACCACAGCACAATCGGTGAGGCAATGAAGATGGAAGAGTAGGTCCCGACAGCTACGCCGATGATAATCGCCAGCGAGAAATCACGCAGGACCGCACCGCCGAAAAGGAAGAGACACAGAATCGGGATCAAAGTGACGGTGCTGGTAAGGATAGTCCGGCTCAGCGTCTGATTGATACTTTCGTTCATGATCTGTTCGATCGAACCTTTGCGCCCGCTCGCCAAACCTTCGCGGATCCGATCGTATACAACGATAGTGTCATTAATTGAATAGCCGGCGATGGTAAGCACAGCGCCAACCATGGTGAGCGTCAGTTCCCGGTGTAAGCAGCGAAAACATGCCAACCGTGATCAAGACGTCGTGCGGCAGCGCGACGATCGCGCCCACCGCGAAGGAAAGTTCGAAGCGAAGGGGTCACAAAAATCAAGATGCCGAGAATACCGAGCCCGAGGGCAACGAGGGAGCTGCGGCGCCAGTTCGCCCCACGACAAGTGCGCGACTCGTTCCGCGCCTTCCACTTTGAATTGGGCCTCCGGCATCGCGGTCATGATTTGTTTTTCGACCGCGTCGCTGGTGTGCAAAGGCGTGCGGACGGTGATGTAGTATTTTCCGCCCTGGTTCCGATTCTTGAATTGTTGCGTCCGCCAGATTGATTGGGTTGCAACGCCGCTCGCACTTTTCCAACATCGATCGCGTGGGGTGAGCTCAGGGTAATCAAATCGCCGCCGCGGAAATCGACGCCGAAGTTCTTTTCACCGCGCGAAGATAAACGACGTCGCACCAGCAACGACTAGCGCGAGCGAGCACATGCGAGGCGAGAAACCCTTTGCCCAGGAAGTTAATATTTTGCGACGAAATAAGGTGCATCATCGAAATCTTTTTCACGCGACCGGTATCAACGAAGAATTGGAAGATGTTGCGCCCAACGATGAGCGCGGTGAAAAGCGACGCCAGAATTCCGAGCGTAAGCGAGATAGCAAACCCCTTGACCGGGCCGCTTGCTTTCCAGAACAAAATGACCGCGGTGATCAACGTAGTCACGTTGGCGTCAAAGATCGAACTGAATGCCTTTTCGTAAGCGGCCTGGACCGCGACCTTGAGCGATTTGCCAAGGGCGAGTTCTTCCGCGCAAGCGCTCGTAAACCAAAACGCTGGCATCGACCGCGAGGGCCGATTGTCAAAATAATTCCGGCAATGCCCGGCAACGTCAGAACAAAGCGGAACATGGTCAGTGCGCCGAAGAGCAACACGATGTTCACCAGCAGCGCCAGGCACGCGATGATGCCGGGAAAGCGATAGTAAACCGCAACGCATACCAGCGTAATGGCCAGACCGACAAGACCGGCCGCTGATGCTGGCGCGAATCGAATCTGCTCCAAGCGTCGGGGATACGCTGCGTTCTTCTTCGATGCTTACTGGCGTTTGCAGCGGATTCTCCAGAACACTGGCGAGACCACGCGCTTCTTTTTCGGTGAAATGACCGGTAATCACCGCGTCGCCCCCGTAAATGGCATCGCGAATGACAGGCGCAGGATTGGATGATGCCATCCAGGACGATGGCGAACCGGATGACCTTTGTATTGCTCGGTGATTTGGCCGAATTTTTTCGCGCCCTCGCTATCGAACTTCAACTGTACGGTCCAGCCTTCATTGCCGTAATAAGCATGTGATTCGGTCACGCCGATCACCGCCAAGGTCGGCTTTCTTTTTCACCAGCAAACGTTCAGTCGATGCGCTTTCTCGTTATTATCTTCGGGAGCGTGTTTGTAGGTCTCGATTTTGTATTCCGGCGGCACTACTTCGGTTCCCTGGTCGATCGCCTTCAGTCGTTCGCCGTTGTCCGGATAAACCAGGCGGAATTCGAGCTTGGCTACACGTGAAAGTTGATCGCGCGCCTCCTGGATCTTCGCAGTATCGAGGCCTGGAATCTGCACCAGGATTCAGGTCCTGCCCGACCGGGCTGATGATCGGTTCGCCACCGCCGAAATAATCGACGCGTTTGCGGATGACCTCGACGGCTTGATCAAGCAAACCGAGAGTGATCGGCTTGTCGCGTGTCGACTTGCTGGAGCTTGATCAGAAACGAGGTGCCGCCCTTGATTGTCGAGACCGAGCGCGATGTTTTTCTCCGGCGGCCAGATAGTAGCAATACTGAATGCGACCAGTAGCACCGCCAGCAGGGTAGCGATGAGCCGTTTGCGCAGCCCGTAATCGGTGGCGAAATACCACCCGAAAAGGACCAGAAACAACAGCCCGATGAAAAATGTGAATACGGGACTCATTCCAGGTGCCGATTAGTCGATCTTGGCGGTCACCTCTCACTCCGCTGCTCTTCGCGACGCGTCGCGCATGGCCCGATTTTTTCCATCTCGATCTTCCACGTTATCGGCAACTTTTACGATCACCGTGGAATCTCTTCACATTAGCAATCAGACCGTGAATGCCCGAACTCGTTACGACGCGATCACCGGTTTTGAGCGCACTGATTAATTGCTGCTGTTCCTTTTTGCCGGCGCGCCTGCGGGCGAATCCCAATAAAATAGAAGATGATCAAGACGAAGATGAGGGGGACGGAAAGATTGAATCCGCCGCCGGGACTGGCGGCACTGCCAGGCACGCGGCGGTCTGCGCTTGAGCTAAGAGCGTGAGTAAAATCATCAGGTAGTAGACGGGAGTCGGAGCTTAATCTTACTCGCGCCGCCTCGCAATTTTTAGTTCCAGGACTGAGCTTTGCGACTGTCACCCGCAATTTTTCAGGAGGAAATCGAATCGCTGCGCTCAAATGCACCGCTTACTGGTGGCAAAGCCTTGCCCGGGATTGTTGCGGTCGAAAGGCTTCGCGCCCCACTACTCAGGGTGGTCGATCACGACAGCGTAAGATCGACCTCCCGACCTTTGTAATTGGCAACGAAGTTGAAGCGGAATTCATTGAAGGTTCCGTTTTCAATGGCGGCGCGCGCGTGTCGCATCAGGTTAAGATAGAAATGCAGGTTGTGCAGGGTGATCAAGCGCAGCCCGAGGAATTTCTTCAGCTTTGATAAGATGACGGATGTAACCGCGCGTATATCCTGGCAGGCCGGGCAGGCGCAATCTTGCTCGATTGATTTTTGTCGCGCGAACTCGGCGTTCTTCAGATTGAGCGTGCCAGAACTCGCGAACGCGTACCATTGCGCGCCAGCCGGGTCGGCAACACGCAATCGAACATATCCATTCCGCGCGCGATCAGCTCGAGCAACTGCGGCGGCGTATCCAGTCCCATCGCGTAGCGGGTTTGTTTTCCGGTAAAATTGCGCACCCGATTCCACCGCGCGCATCATTTCCTCCTCCGGTTCGCCCACGCTTACGCCACCGATGGCATAGCCATCGAATCCGATTTCAACCAGCGCCAGGGCGCTTCGTTTGCGTAGTTCCGGGAACGTCGCACCTTGACGATGCCGAAAAGGAGAGGATTGGCTGTAGTGGCGGCCGCGCTGGCCGCATTGTTAAGGCTTGCGGGCGACACGCCTGCCTCTACAGCGCGTTTACAGCGCTGCGCCCACCGTGCCGTCAATTCCGCGCTTCGTGCCGCAAAATCGCATCCACATGGCCACGGCAGACATTCATCCAGCACCATGGCAATGTCGCTGCCGAGCGCGGTCTGAATTTGCATCGCGATTTCCGGCGAAATAAAAGCCGGCGTCCCATCGACGTGATTTTGGAAATGCGCGCCCTCCCTCCGTAATCTTACGCAATTTCGCGAGCGAAAAATCTGGTAACCACCGCTGTCCGTCAGAATTGGCCCATCCCAATTCATAAAACTATGCAATCCACCGAAGTGCCGAATGACGTCGAGTCCTGGTCGGACAAACAGGTGATAAGTATTCCCGAGAACAATTTGCGTGCTTGAGTTCGCGAAGCTCGCGCGAGCTAACGGCTTTGACGCTGCCCTGGGTTCCTACGGGCATGAACGCCGGCGTCTCAATCACGCCGTGTCCAGTTGTGAGCCGCCCAGAGCGCGCTTTTGTGCTTTTATCCTTCGCCCTTACTTCAAACATTGGCGGAACCTTGGAAATGATCGCGCAGCTCGCAAGCAATCAATCGTTTCGGCTGAGGGAAGATTCGCTTTGGCGGCTTTTATTGACTCTGCTTGCGCTCGTTTTTGCCGGGGCGATTTGGCAACGCTTTAAGCTCCCACTCGATCCAATTGCCGATCCCGATACCTGGGGCTATCTCTCGCCCGCTCTCCGAAAATTAACCGGTGCCGAATTTGGCCACACCAACGGACGCAATTTCGTTTATCCTGGCTTTGTCTTCTTGGTTCTCCGCCTTTTTGCGGATTTTCGGCGCCATCACCATCGCTCAACATTTCCTCGGACTTTTGGCCGGTGCAGTTTTCTTACTCACCTGGAAGCGTGCGCGCATTTTCGTGCCAAATCCGCGGATCGGCCGCGTTGCTCACGATCTGCTGGGATTGGTTGGGGCCGCGATCTTTCTCCTGCAGTGGCAGACGATTGTTTTCGAGAAAGAGATCCGGCCCGAAGGCATCTGCGCGTTTGTCGTCAGCATTACTTTTTATCTGCTAATCCAATTTCTTGCCTGTTTTTCTCGCAGCACCGGCGCACGGCCACGGTTGCATATGCGATTGCGCTTGCCTTTACCGCAATCTTTCTCGCTTCGATCAAACCGAGTTTTGGTCTGGCTTCGCTTTTTGTATTGTCGCCAATCATTGCCTTGTTTTGGCGGAGTGGTTGGTGGTGGCAAAAAGGTTTGGTTTTCTCTCGGGTTCGTCTTTAGCGCCGCCGTCCTTTTGTTGCCGGAACACTTTCTCAGTCGCAATGATGAAATGAGCCGGACATTTTTGCCGACCACGCTTTTCGTATTTCATGCCGAGCTTATTCGTGACCAGTTGGCAAACGATTTGGCAAAGAATGTCAGTCTTCCATATCCGCGCGATCGGCTGGAACGCCTCTACCTTGCGCTGCGGACCGAGATCGAAAAATCTCGCATGGCTCGCAGTACGCCTACCATTCCCTCGGCTTTGACGCTGATTTTCTGATATGCGATCCCAACTCAATCGCGGTCCAAGCCCGTCGCGAATTTCGTGGTGATGTTGCAGCGCTTTGCGCGTTTTACCGGTTTTATTACGGGCGGATTTGGGAAAAACGGCCGCTCCAGGTTCTGGCAAAGGTTGCGCGGCAGATGCAAATTTTCTATCTGCCGCATCTGCCGGGCCTATGACCCTAGAATAAGCCGAAAGCTGGGCGGCGAATATCAATATAGTGTCGTTTCTCTCAGTGACCCAATCTGTCGCAAAGTCTGGATGGGTTATCCGCCGGCTGTGGATTTCATGAACCGGACGGAAGAGCTTGCCCGGCGCGAGTTGCGCTTTCGACAGCCTCTGCTTCTTCCACTAATTCCGATAGCTGTTTTGCTGATGTCGATTAGCTATTCGACCTCGCTTGCCGTAGCTCTCGTTCTTGCCGTGATCGTTGCCCTAACTTCAGGGCGCTGGCGACGGCTGCGCCTGGTTGCGACCCTGGTCGTGTTCTCGTTCTCATTTAACGCAGCCTGTTGCCTTGAAGTGGCAACCATCCATTCGCTCGAGATTCGCCGTTACATGACCGCGCAAATGTATTCTACTCTGTTGGCGCAGCTTCTCGGCTTGTGGTTTATCCTCGAATTCGTCGTGCAAATGTGGGAGTGCCGAAGGCAAGGTGCGGTTCAACCAACAGGAGCGGGCGATAAACCATAACCCTTGCGCAAGATTGGGCCGCGCGTCGAAATGATGGCGCAGCTCGCCAGCAGGCAATCATTCCGCCCGGGAAAAGATTTGCTTTGGCCGATTTGTTATTGGGCTACGGTCGCATTCATCTTTGCCTGGGCGGTTTGGCAACGGTTTAAGCTTCCGCTCAGTCCAATTGCCGATCCCGATACATGGGGCTATCTCTCGCCCGCTCTGCGCAAACTGACCGGCGCTGAATTTGGTCACACCCAAAGCCGAAATTTTCTGTATCCGGGTTTCCTCTATTTGGTGTTGCGCTGTTTCGGAGATTTTCGGGCGATCGGGGTCGTACGAGCATTTACTTGGCCTGGCCGCGGGCGAGGTTATTTATTGCTTACCTGGCGACGTCTCCGTGCTCTTTGTCCCGGACTCGTTAGTCAATCCTTCCCTTCATGATGCATTCGGCTTGGCCGGCACCGCGATTTATCTTCTCGCCAGTGATACTATTCGGACTGAGACGCAGCTTCGACCTGAAGGCGTCTGCGCAGTTTTTGATCAGTATTAATCTCTATTTTGCGGTTCAGTTCATTAGCTGCTCTTTCCTAGAGCACCGGCGAACTAAGCGCCGTCGTCTGCGGAAACGCAACTGTGTTGACTTCACTCTTGCTGGCATCGGCGAAACCGAGCTTTGGTTCGCCGCCATCGTCGTAATGGTGCCCGTCACCGCCTTCTTTCTGCGATCAAATTGGGTGCGGCAAAAAATCGCGCTCGGCCTCGGTATGGTATTGATTGCATCGCTAGTGCTGTGGCCGGAGCGCATTCTCAGTCGCAAGGACGAGGCGAGCCAGACTTTCTTGCCCACAATGCTCTTCGTTATTCACGCCGATCTGATTCGCGATCAAATGGCCGCGGACCTCAAGGAAAATGCCAGCCTTCCGTATTCCACGGACTGGCTGGAGCGCGTTTATGTCGCATTGAATAGCGAGATCGCTAAATCCGAGACGAATTACCCCGGACATTATCCATCTCTCCAGTTTGACCCGGAGTATTTGTGGTTCGATCCGAGCTCAATCACGACGCAATTGAGACGGGAGTTCGGCAGCAACATCTCTGCTCTTTGCGATTTTTATCGCTTTTATTATTGGCGAACCTGGCAGCGCCGACCGTTTCTGCGCTCTCCAAAAAGTCGCGCGTCAATTTTCGATTTATTATTACCCGGATTGCCCTGCCTATGCGCCGATGAAAATTTGGCCGCTGATGGACGTCTATGAACGAGCCGTTACTTCCCTCGACTCGGAAGACTATCGCAAAATTGCGCGATCGCTCCCGGCACTCACGGATTTTATGCAACGGACGAAATCACTGGCAAAGAACGCGCCCGCTACCAAACAACAAGGCCTTCTCCGACACGCACTAGCTGATCTCGCGGTCAGCTATCTGTTCTTGCTTTTGCTCGCGCTCATTTTAAGCGCAATAATTTTTTGGAAACAGGCCCGCTGGCGGCGTTTGAAGTGGCTGGCAGCACTAGTCTTGTTTGGTTCTGCATACAACGCCGCCAGTTGTCTGGAGGTGGCGATCGTCAATTCGCTCGAAGTTCATCGCTATATGACCGTGCAAATGTACGCCACGCTTCTGACGCAGTTGCTTGCTCTCTGGCTGATATTTGAATTCGCTCTCGATATAACGCAGCACGAAGCGCGCAGTCGTTTGATGCACCACTCGGAAACTCGATCTCCTGGGGAAATATCGCGATCGCGGGACGCAATCGGTCGGAGCCGGACTGGCGATTTCACGCGAGACGCGTGTGCTATCAATCAGGGAATGGGCACGGCGCGAGTAACCACACCGTGATCGCGCATGCGATCAAGCAAAGATCTTTCACCAGCGCGCCGTAAGGATCGATCAGCATCGACGGATTTCCTGACGCCACCAGCGCGATCAAGATCAACATCCACGATGTCGCGATGAATACGGCAGTTCGCTCCGCCAATCCGATGATGAGCCACAGGCCAGCCAGCGTCTGCGCCACGCCGAGAATTTGCAGGGTCAATTCCGGTGTCCGCCATACCAGATGTGATGCTTGCACCAGGCCTGGATTTCATCCGCGCGGAGGAACAAAATTTTGGCACCAGGCCCTCATAAAACCAGACCAGCCCGAGCGCGATTCGCGAGATGATTTTGATAATGCGTAGCCGCGTATTCATAAAATCGATTCATAGCCGATCAAGGGATCCCGGAGTCGCCGATCGCGTGCGGCCAACCCATCCAGACCTTCACCCCGGGTGAGTAATTCGCTCCGATGCAACGCGCGGACCGCCACCATCGTCCGGTCGACTGAATCAAACGATCAGTTGCGATTTGGATCTCCGCAGGAACTTGCCGCCATGGTTCGTGCCAAATGCGAAAGAACCGGCGACACTTCCCGAATTGCGTGAAAGCGGTGTAACGCTCGAGCAAAATTCGTCGAGCGAACCCGGCGCGCAGATCCCGGGATCATTCGGTTCGAGAGTGGCGCAAAAATGGAACGAGCCTGCACTCGCTTCTATTTTTCCCCGCTGCTTATGCTCGTGATTGCGGTGGTAATCCATTTGCGCGAATCGATATGGCAACCCGAAGCTGCAGGGACCCAGCCACGTCGCCATCCGACTCGAAAGCCATTCCTGCATGAAATAAATTCCCGGCTCCGCCTTATGTATGACGTAGGTGCGAACGTTGAGAAAGTGATGAGTGGAGATTGGTTTGAAGAAGAGCGCGCTTAATGATCCGCCAAGTCGTGGCCGCATTCCACGCATGGTAAATGCAACGAGGCTGACAAACGCGCTCCCATCATAAAGATCGAGATGGTGCATGGAATGCAGCGCTGCAATTCCTGCGGATCGGTTTGGTAATGAATGAAAATGACGTTGTCCCAGTCCGCGTAGAAAAGCGGTTCGCCGCGGATCGATAATAAACGCTTTCTCGCGCTCTCGCTTCCATCCAAAACCACGCGAGCGTCTCGCTCATGCATTTCTCCAAAACGCGGCCGCGAGATAGACGGTTGCCATGGCGCCATAACCGAGAAAAAGCGCCCAATGAATCACGGTTCGCAGCGCATCGCCCCGCCAATGACTCGCGCTGTAATGCAGCCACTGCATGGCGGAGCGAACGAGCCAGAATGATCCGATCGCTACCGCGAGCCAAATTGTCAGCGGACTGGAGGCGCGGGCGATTTCATAGGCGAACCGCCAGGTCAGGGCGCCGAAGATCGACAACGTGATGGAAATGAAAACGACATGAATGCGGAAGACTTCGCGAATAATGAGCGGAGCCCGCTCGAGATCGGGTTTCCATTTCATGATGCGAATCAGAAACAGATTCAGAATTGCGACGGCGAACTGCGCGACTGCAACTGCGCGCAAGGCAAGTTCGAGCGAGGCGAGATTGAGGAGTGAGAATTCATTTGGTCGTTCGGTCAGCTAGCGCCGTCATCCCGAGCGAAGTCGAGGGATCCCGCCATGCACTCGATCTTTGAGCTTTCGCCGCGGGATCCTTCGACTTCGCTCAGGATGACGGAGCGTAGTCATTGGCTTGGAAAAATGTTCGTTAGCGCCTCGCGCAAAGTTGGAAATTCGAATTCGAAGCCGTTTTCCAGGAAGCGTTTCGGAACGCCCCGCTGGCTAACGAGAGCTAGACTTGCTTCTGTTCCCATCAACCACGAGCCGATGCGGGCGGCGAATTCCGGAACGGGCGGACTCCACGGTCGATGCAGCGCCCGGCGCAATTCGCGCATGAATTCGGCATTGGGGACCGGATTCGGCGAGCTGGCGTTAAAAGTGCCGGTAAGTTCCTGATTCCTCGACGCCCGCCAATACCATGCGCGACAGGTCGGTAATGTGAATCCAACTGATATACTGCCGTCCGCTCCCGACCTGGCCACCGAGGAACCAGCGGGTCAGTCTGCCTAGCACCTCGAGAAAACCGCCGTTGGGACCAAGCACGACACCGAGTCGCAACAAAACTTTGCGCGTCTTGGAGGCGTCGACAGAATCGAATGCCGCTTCCCACCTTTGACAAACCTCGGCCACGAAATCGTCGCCGGGCGCAGTCGTCTCGTCGCAAAGGCGTTTGCCTTTATCGCCGTAAATCCCGACACCCGCGAACTGCACAAACACCTGCGGCGGCTGCGCGCATCGCTCAATTGCCTGGCCCAGCACGCGCACTGAATCGACGCGGGAATCGATAATCTCGCGTCGATTTTCCGAAGTATGGCGGCAATTGATGCTCCGGCCGGTCAAACTCACCACCGCGGCCGCGCCGTTAACGAACTGAATCCAATCACCCGGCGCTTTACCGTCCCAATGGGCCTTACGGAGGGCGCCGCGCTGATCCGATTCCGCGCGAGTGAGCACGATCACTTCGTAATTTTTCGAAATCAGAAATGGCGAAAGCGATTGTCCGATGAAACCGCTCCCCCGGCCAAAACGATGCGTGGTTTCATATCGCCGCCTTTCCGTAAACGAAGACCAGGAATACGAAGGCAGCGGTGAGCGCGTGATAACCGAGCTGGTAAAACCGGTTCGTCAGAAACGGTCGCGGATCAAAAACGGCGAATTGCACAAACAATCGTGCGCACCAGAAAATCGCGATGAAGACGCAGAGTGAGCGCGCCACCGGTTCGCGTGAGGCCATCGCATCGGCATGCAAAAAGGTGAGAGCGGAAAACGCGATGACCACCATCACAATGAACGCGCCGTAAACCCAGAAAAGTTTGCGCAGGAATGGATGGAGGGTGGCTAGATTTGTCCGCCAATTCAAAACCCGCGGGGTCAATGCGCTTGCAATCAAAATTGACCACTGAAGCGCTGCGGCAAATTCAAGAAGCGTTTTCATAAAGCTCCGATTGCTTTCATAAACGGCAGAATGACGTTGCGAACGAACGGCGGATGAAAAAGCCAGAACGCCGGGACTGCCACGACGAAAGCGGTGAAGAATTGGCCAGCCATTCCATGGCGAATCCTCGGCACGCGATGTTGAATAATGACGCCGCAACCTTGCAGCAGGAAATACGCGGTTGGTAGTCCGTAGCCGGTGCGCGCCGGCAGCGAAATCACGAGTTCGTGAATCAAACCAGATGCGAGGAAAGCAACGATGGTGCCGAGAATCGGGCCAGTGCTGCGGGCGACGGGCCGAAAGATATTTTCGAATGCGAGTTGATTGAAGGCGCCGTTCCAGCGTCGTCCCCAAAATTCGCCGAGTGACGTCGAATTCAGCGGCGCGTCCATGATTGGTCGCACGTCGAGTCCGTAGGCCCGCCAGGCAATTGCGAGCAAAGCGAACATTCCAAAATGCAAAACGAGAATCATCCCGATCATTCCAATCCAGCCCGTTAAGAGAGGGTCAGGGGCGAAGCGGGCGAGTCCAAACAAGAGAACGGCTCCCAGAAGAATTTTCGCAGTCGCAACGACAATGCTCCTGCGCTTAGCGGAGAGCGCAGGCATCCTCCCCGCGTGCCTCGGCACGTTGCCGGACAGTTGCTTGGCTGCACGTGACACCCACCTCGGGTCTCGAGCCTGGCGCACTTCAGACGCGGCTTACGCAAAACTTGACGGTTTAAAGCCGTCAAGTTTATGGTCGGTCGGGGCATGCGAATTTTTCGCATCCATTCCCGGCCACAGGAAGAAATAAGCCGAGAGCGCGACTCAACGCGGACAGGCTGAATTTGCCTTCGTGCGCCCCAGAAGGTGAGGTCATATTTGCAACCCAAAGAAAATTGCGCGCCGGTCATCAGCCACACGAATTGCCACGGCGCCACGTGGTTCCGCGCTTAGAAGCGCCAGGAGCGGCAAAACAATCAGCGCAATCCAGCCCGGGCATCGTCTCCGCGGCGGCAGATTACACGTAATGTGATCGCAATACCTCGATGAGCGGCGATCCAGCGATAGCCTCGATCGAGCAGCTTGTGCATGGCCGGGCGATTGCGCGAGGGCGGCAAAGGCCAGGCCCACCAGATTTGGCGGGCGAGAAAAACCACAGCATCCGCACCACCGATACCGCGGCCGTCAGCAGTCAAAACCGCGCATCTCTTCCAGGCGCGCCGGGCTCGAGATCGAGCCGGTCCATGATCCAGTTTGTTTGCAGCGGAAGAAAGAGGAAACCGCGGCGGCGAAATATGCGATCGAATCGTCTGGCGGGAAGCGGCGCAGGAGCGGCAAGCCCCATCGTATAATATCCAGCCGCGAAACGAATGATTTGTCCGCGGAGCTAGAGTTTCATCTCCGCGCCATGGCGTTTCGTGTCTGACCGTGGGGCAAACGTGGTCGTGTCTTGGCGATCGCTCTTCCTTGATTTCAGTTATTTCTGTTATCTCAGAATACATGAGCCAAAAATTTTTGTCATCGTTTTGTCATTCCGAGCAACCGCAGGGTCTTGTCACCCATTTTGGCCAGTTTGAGCAAGGCCGCGGTCGGCAGTTTTTCCAGCTGCAGATAGGCGGTTTCGGCCAACTCGAAAAATTGCAACAGATCGGTCAATCGTTCCCCGGTATAGCGATCGGCTGATTTCGCTTTGCCTGCTTCGGTAATGCATCCCTGTAAGAGCCGGAGGGTCGGATCGATTTCGCGCTTTTTTCGCTCGTGGGTAATGACCCGGAACATCTCGAAAACGTCTTTCATCGACTCGAAATGATCGCGCCGGTCGCCGAGGACATGAACGACGCGAACGATCCCCCAGCTTTGCAGTTCATGAAGGCTATTGCTGACGTTGGAGCGGGCGATTCGCGAGGGTGGTGGCGATCTCCTCTGCCGGCAGTGGCCGTGGAGAGAAGAAAGGAGGGCGTGGATTTGAGCGACGGTGCGATTGATCCCCAGCGCGTTCCCATTTCGCCCCAATGGAGAATGAACTTTTGGGCCACGGAGAGAGCGTGTTCCTGTTCATCTGTTATTTCTGTCTAAACAGAAACTAAAGAAAATACCGTGCGCAGTCAAGTAAATTCGATCCCGCCGAATTGGCCATTTCGCCGGCAGCGCACGCAGTCTCGCGTGCTGCTCAGCGTCACGCCGAAACGGGCTTTATCAGAGGAAATCCCCGCGAATTGCGGCGGGAATTAAAACGAAAGTTCGCGATTGCGGGACGCAATGCCAGCACGCGAGACGCGCGCTACCCAGAGCAACCGCGATCGGGCGCCGGGTTGAGACGTGAAAAAATTCTTTGCAGCCTCGGAAAAGGTTCCTATATTGCGCGTCTCCGCATCAGTGGCGTGAGCAGAGGTTCACGGCCTGAGCGGATTTTTGTCGCCAAAACTTAATCGTCGCGGCGGCCTTTTTGGACTGGAAATGCCAACGATCAATCAACTTGTGCGAAAAGGACGACGGAAGGTGTCGGTGAAATCGAAGTCACCGGCGCTGACCGATTGTCCGCAGCGGCGCGGTGTCTGCGTTCAGGTAATGACGCGGACGCCGAAGAAGCCGAATTCTGCCCTGCGCAAAGTGGCGAAAGTGCGGCTGACCAATGGCCAGGAAGTGATTGCTTACATTCCGGGCGAGGGTCACAATTTGCAGGAACACTCGATCGTGCTGGTGCGCGGTGGCCGGGTGAAGGATTTGCCGGGTGTGCGCTACCATATTGTCCGCGGGACGCTCGATTCCCTTGGGGTTGACGGACGGCGCCGCAGCCGTTCCAAGTATGGCGCGAAACGGCCCAAGGCGGGCGGCGGCGGTGGCGACGCCAAGGCAAGCGCGCCGCAAAGCGGAGGCGAAGAAATAATCATGTCGCGCCGGCGCAAAGTTTACAAAAAGGAAGAGAAGGTGGACTCCCGCTACGGCAGTCCGGCGGTGGCGCGTTTGATCTCCACAGTGATGAAGCGCGGCAAGAAGTCGCTGGCGGAACGGATTGTTTACACCGCGATCGATAAATCGCGCGAAGGCTCCGACTCGGTCGATCCGCTCGAAGTTTTAAACAAGGCGCTGGAGAATGTTCGACCGCGCCTGGAAGTGAAATCGCGTCGAGTTGGAGGCGCGACCTATCAGGTGCCAATGGAAGTTGCGCCAGCGCGGCAAATCTCGCTCGCCATGCGCTGGATCGTGCAATACGCCGATAATCGCCGCAGGCCATGCCGATGGCCGATGTCGCTCGCGCAAGAAATCAAGGACGCCGCTGCCGGTCAGGGCAACGCGATCAAGAAACGCGAGGACACGCACAAAATGGCGCAGGCCAACCGGGCGTTTCGCGCATTTCCGCTGGTAATTTTATGGCGACGGCGACGATGGAACAAGAAACCAGCTTCGACGAATCCGAATTCGCCGGAGCGCAAGTTCCCGCTGGAGCGAACCCGTAACATCGGCATTGCCGCCCACATCGACGCCGGCAAGACCACGATCACCGAGCGCGTCCTTTTTACACCGGCATGATCCACAAGATGGGTGAGGTGCACGAAGGCACGACCGTGACCGACTGGATGGAGCAGGAGCGCGAGCGCGGGATCACGATTACCTCAGCGGCGACGACGTGCAGTTGGAGCGCAGCGCAAGGAAGAAGGCGTTTACAAAACTTTCGAAGGGATCAAGCAGCGCATCAACATCATCGACACGCCGGGTCACGTTGATTTCACGGCGGAAGTCGAGCGTTCCCTTCGCGTGCTCGACGGCGCGATCGCGGTTTTCGACGGTGTCGCCGGCGTGCAACCGCAATCGGAAACCGTCTGGCGGCAGGCGACGAAATACAACGTCCCGCGACTCGCGTTCATCAACAAGATGGATCGCGTCGGTGCCGACTTTGAGATGTCGGTGGACAGCATTCACAAAAAACTTGGCGCCAACGCCTGGCCGGTCTTGCTTGCCGCTCGGCAAAGAAGATCAGCTTCAGAGGTCAGCTCGACGTCATTAATAAGAAAGCGATCATTTATTCGGACAGCGATCAGCTTGGATCGACCTATGAAGTTACTGATGTCCCCAAGGAATATGTCGATGTTGTCAAACAAGGCTTATGACGATCTCGTCGAACAAATTTCGAATCATCGACGACGAAGTCGCCGAGGTCTGTAATCCACGAAAAGCCCGTCACGCCGGAGTTGTTAAAGGCCGGCATTCGCCGCCAAACCATCGCCAACAAATTTGTGCCGGTCATCGGCGGTTCGGCCCTGAAGAACATCGGCGTGCAGTATCTGGTCGATGCGGTGGTCGATTATCTGCCGAGCCCGCTCGACATTCCGCCGGCCGAAGGGATGGATCCCGACACGCGCGAGCCGATGGAAGCGCCGACGGATGACAACGGGAAATTCTGTTCGCTCGCGTTCAAACTTTGGAGCGATCCGTTTGTCGGCAAACTCGTTTTCTTCCGCGTTTACTCCGGCACGCTTTCGAAAGGCGACACGGTTTACAATCCGCGCACGAACAAGCGCGAGCGCATTTCGCGTTTGATCCAGATTCAGGCGGACAAGCGCGAAGACATCGAGACCTGTTACTCGGGCGACATCGCGGCCATCGTCGGGATCAAGAACATCACGACGGGCGACACGCTTGTGCGACGAAGATTATCCGATCCTGCTCGAGCCGCCGACGTTTCCTGATCCGGTCATCTCAATGGCGATCGAGCCGAAGACGAAGTTGGATCAGGAAAAAATGGGCGTCGCGCTGCAGCGGCTCGTCGGAAGAAGATCCGACCTTCCGCGTTTACACGCACGAAGACACCGGCCAGACGATCATCGCCGGCATGGGCGAGCTGCATTTGGAAATCATTCGCGACCGCATGTTCCGCGAGTTCAAGGTGGACGCGAATGCGGGCAAACCGCAGATCGCCTATCGCGAGACCATTACCAGCGGCGCGCATGGCGTCGGCAAGTTGATCAAACAATCCGGCGGTCGCGGTCAGTACGGCCACGTCGAGCGTCGATGTGCGTCCGGCGAGCGCGGCAAAGGTTTATTGGTCGAGAACAAGATCGTCGGCGGCATGATTCCGCGCGAATACATCCCGGCGGTGAAGAAGGGGATCGAAGAAGCGGTGCTCAACGGCGTGCTCGGCGGTTATCCGGTTGTCGATGTTGAAGTCGATATTGTTTACGGAAGCTTATCACGAAGTCGATTCCAACGAACTGGCGTTCAAACTGGCGGCGATTTTTGCGATGAAAGATGGTTTCAAGCAGGGCAAACCGATCCTGCTCGAGCCGATCATGAAGGTCGAAAACATCACCCCGGAAGAATATCAGGGCGACATCATCGGCGATTTGAATCGGCGCCGCGGCAAGCATCAACAGCATCGAAGCGCGCGGTAATCTGACCATCGTGCACGCAGAAGTGCCGCTGGCGGAAATGTTCGGTTACGCGACCGCGATCCGTTCGCTCTCCAAAGGCCGTTCGAGCTACTCGATGGAGCCGTCACATTTCGAACAGGTGCCGCAGAATCTGGTCGCGGCGATCCTCGACCAAAAGGAGACGAAATGACGCAACGGCCAGCGTATTCGCATTCGTTTGAAGGCATTCGATCATCGCATGCTCGATCAATCCGCCGTCGACATTGTCGAGACGCGCGAAGCGCACCGGCGCGCGGGTGGCCGGACCGATTCCGCTGCCGACGTTGATCGAGAAGTTCACGGTGAATCGTTCCCCGCACGTCGACAAAAATCGATGGACCAATTTGAGATCCGCACCCACAAACGTCTGCTCGACATCATCGAGCCGACCGCGAAGACGGTGGATGAACTGAAGAAACTAAACCTGCCGGCGGGCGTGGATATCACGATTAAGATTTAAAACCGTCATTCTGAGCAAGCGCTGCTGAAGCCCACGATTATTGCACAGCGCCGCCGACATGACATGAGCATCGGGTTACTTGGACAGAAAATCGGCATGACCAGCGTCTACGACGCCAACGGCAGGCTGCGTCCGGTGACCGTGATTGCGGCGGGCGATAACGTTGTAGTCCGCCGGATAACGGCGGAACAACGATGGCTACTCTGCCGTGCAAGTCGGGTTCGGCGCGCAGAAGGAATCGCGGCGTGAACAATGCCGATGCTCGGCGAATTCAAGAAAGCGGGGTCGAGCCGAAGAAGATTTATCTCGCGAGTTTCGCCTGGAGGCGGATTTGCCGGAAGGCGAGAGTCGAACTTTGAACGTCACGCAATTTCAGGCGGGCGACTTGCGTCGATGTGATCGGCCGCTCGAAAGGCAAAGGCTTCCAGGGGTGATGAAGAAACACAACATGCATGGGCAAGGTGCGGCGCACGGTTCCAAGAACGCATCGGCGGCAACGGCGCCATCGGCAATCGTTCCACTCCGCGGCCGGATCTGGAAAAACATGGGCATGCCGGGCCATCTCGGGGACGAGCGGGTGACGGTGCAGAATTTGCAGGTGCATGCAGGTGCGCGAAGTCGGAGAAAGATAATTCTCGATTAGCGGCGCGGTTGCCCGGATCGAACGGCGATCGCCATTGTGGTGGTCAGCGCCCGGCGATCACGAAACCGGCCAAAAAATCATGAGCGCGAAAGTCTTGACCAAGGCAGCGGCGAAGGAGGCCAAGATCGAGCTGATAGACGGCGGGCGCGGGACGCAGGCCGTGCACGATGTGGTCGTCGCGATGCGGGCGGCGCGGCGATCCGGCACGGCAAACACCAAAACGAAAGCGGATGTGAATCTTGTCCGGCGCCAAACCGTGGCGGCAAAAGGAACGGGTCGCGCGCGCGCCGGCTACAAATCATCGGTCGATCTGGCGCGGCGGCGGTGTCGTCTTTGGACCAAAGCCGCGCGATTATTCCAAGAAAGTTTCAAATCGGTGCGCGCCTCGCGTTTCAGAAGGCGCTGAGCGAGCGGATCAACGCCGGCGACGTGCTGACGATTGGTGAATTCGCGGTCAAGGAAGCGAAAACGAAAGCGTTCCGTGCAGTTGGTCAAAAAGCAGACTGATGCGCGCCGCATCCTCATTGTGTCGGATCGTTCGATGAGAACACCTACAAGTCGGCGCGCAACGTTAAGCCGGTGAAACTGGCGACGGCGAGCGACGTGAACACGGAACAGTTGCTCGGCTTTCGAGAAGATTTTAGTAACGGACGATGCGCTGGCGAAGTTAGCCGAAAGAACTGCGGCCTCCGGGAAGTCTGCCACAGGACGAGAATGAACGAGCCATTCGACATCATTGAAACAGCTTCGCTGACGGAAAAGTCGTCGCTCCTGAGCGAGAAGCAGAACAAGTATGTCTTTCGTGTCCGCCCGCGCGCTAACAAGATTCAGATTAAGCAGGCGATCGAGAAGCTCTTTCAGAAGAAGGTGGTGGACGTGAACACCTGCAATTACGCCGGCAAAAAGAAACGGGAGCGCCGCGCCGACTTCGGTCGCAAATCGCATTGGAAGAAAGCGATCGTGACGCTGAAGGAAGGCGAGAAGATCGATTTCGTCTAACGTTTTATGGCGCTAAAATCTTTCCGTCCCACTTACGCCGACGCTGCGATTCAAAGTCGCTCCCGGCTTTCGACGAAGTTACGAAAACGAGGCCGGCGAAGCGCTTGATTGGAGCCGAAGAAAAGGACCGGCGGCCGCAATCATATTGGCCGACTGACTTCGCGCCACATCGGTGGCGGACATAAACAGCATTATCGCAAGGTCGACTTCAAACGGCGCAAGCGTGGGGTGGAAGCGGAGGTACTCGGGATTGAGTACGATCCGAACCGCTCGGCCCGGATTGCTCTTATCAAGTACAGCGATGGCGAACTAGAGTTATATCCTGGCACCGGACGGTCTGCGGGTTGGCGCGAGGGTCATGGCCGGCCACGAGGCAGCGCCAGATTTGGGAAACGCGCTTCCGTTGTCAGCCATTCCGCTCGGCACCAACATTCACAATATCGAGCTGACGCCGGGTCGGGGCGGCCAGATCGCGCGCAGCGCCGGTGCAACAGGCGACGTTGAATAACCGCGAAGGCGGTTACGGTCTAGTGAAAATGCCTTCGGGCGAAATCCGGCGCATTCATGAGACCTGTTACGCGACGGTTGGTCAGGTCGGCAACGTCGATCACATGAACGTGTCGAGCGGCAAAGCAGGCCGGACGCGCTGGCAGGGACGGCGTCCGCATGTGCGCGGCATGGCGATGAACCCGATCGATCATCCAATGGGCGGTGGCCAGGAAGAGCAATACGTAACTGAACGAAGTAATAA
>ERZ1370068.3144-contig-2266_pt1 | contig 92285 bp, 106 predicted proteins | sample MGYA00561227_ERZ1370068 | MGnify/ENA primary metagenome ERZ1370068 (study PRJEB38410, sample SAMEA6850437) | metagenome | study: Metagenomic assessment of the ecological functions of the soil: analysis of the soil microbiota associated with the... | reverse complement strand
TACTACGTTACCGGCGCGCCGGCCTACCGCCCGTGACGATCGTCGCGTGGTTGGGATTAGGTGACCGTAAAGACGCCCTGGCCGCCCAGGCGTAGCTCCCGCCTTGACCAGCCTGCAGCTCCGGCGCTGCCCAGAATCGTCGAGGTAACCCGGGCGCAGGCCGCGTCGATCGAAATGACGACTGAGGCGTGGAAAAAGTGCCTGAGCTCGCGCGCGGGGCCCAAAAGCGAAGCCATGGTTAGCGTGCCCCCAGCAGGACCAGTCGCGGCGAGCCAGCGCCGCGCGTCATGCGACCACCCGGCGACACCCGTGCCGCCCTTCATGACGAGGCAGATCGCGCGCAGAGGCATCGACGAGCGCGCAGTGTGTACCACGGATCGTGGTGGCGCGACCAGCTGAGGCTGGCTATCGCTCGCGACGGTGTGGCTGGGGATCGCCGGTGTGACGAGCTGACCCAGGCGCTCGCCTGCTGCATGGAGCTGTGGTGGTACGCGATGCCGCCAGCTCGGCGCCGCCCGCTCCCGCCCTGTCGCTGCGGTGGATCGACGCGAACACGTGGTCGACGCCGCCTCGCAGTAAAGTTCTGGCGCTGAACACGCTCGGCGCTTCAGCCGGTGGCGCGCAGCGAGGTGCGCTTCTTCAGCTTCCAACCGGATAGCGCCGGGGCGTGATCGCGTGGCGTTCCCGTTGCTGAACCTCGTTGGTCTCGCCGCCGTTTACCTGGCAGGCAACGCGTGCCGGTTTGGTGTCGCATCGTCGCCTGGCGAAGGCAAAGTGCGCTCCATCGCGCCGGACCCCGCGCGGATCGCCACTGTATCTCCCGTCGACTGATGGGAACCAGAGGGACTGGCTGCTCCCGTGGGCTGGCCCGCCCTGATGGCAGCGCGCCGCGGCGGCAATGCTCGGGTGGCCCCGTCCAACCCTGCGCGTGATCCGGGGCTTGGCCTGATCGGCATCACCGCTGGCGTCCCCGCGCTGGGCCACGCCCTGTGGATGTTCCGAGGTGGCCGCCGGTCCGGTCTGGCGACGAGCCGATCCGACTCCTTCAACGGCAGCCCCGCCAGTCTCGGCGTGTCGTCTGGCTCGTGCTTGAGGAGCTGGATCAGCGGATCCCTGTTCGAGGCGCGTCCGACCGGGCCCGAGCTGCCTGAAATCGATCGCTCTGAGGCAAGAGTCGCTTTACGCCGACGCCGCGCGCCCGCCGGCAGGCCGGCCTGAGATCTCGATGCCCGCGCTCATCACCAGGCGCCCGGTCGTCGCCGTCGCGCCGGCGAGCCCTTAACGACCTGCGAGCTCACGTTCAGGGATCGGCAGGACGGCGCGCTGGAGCGCCTACCCGAACGGTGTTCTCGCAGGCGCGAGCGATGGGCTACGAGACGGCGGTGATCGGATGGCTCCTGCCGTACCCTCGTGTCCTCGGCGTCTCGCTCGGCGCCGCCGACTGCGAGGTCGTCCGACGCCCATGAGCAGACACGCGCCGACACGCTCGGCCAGACGCTCCGGAATCAGTGGGGCAGCCTCGTGCCGCCGGTGCACGTGCGCCGAGGTGTTCTCCCAGACGGTCGCAGAGATCGGTGACCTGGCCATCCCGCACCGCGGCCGACGGCCGCTTCGGGCTCGTGCTGCTCCACATACCACTCCACGGCCGCCCGGCATCTACGATCGCGCCACGGGACGTCTCACGACTCGGAACTTCACCGGGGCGGGTGGGGGGCTATCTCGACAACCTCGCGCTGGCCGACGTGCTCATCGCGGATCTGGCTGGACGTGCGATCGAGCGTGGTCGCCTCGGCGACCGCACCGTGGCTCGTGGTGAGCGGCGCTGGGTGGTGGAGGCGGCGAGCGCTACGACGGTCGCATGGACCACCGCGTGCCGTTTCTCGTGCGGCCTCCGGATGGCGCGCCGCGCAACGCGGACGTCGCCGTTCAACACGCTGGCCACGCACGACCTCGTGCTGGCGATCCTGCGCGGCTCCATCAGTGGACACGGGCGACGCGGCCGTCTGGCTCACGCGCAATCCGGTGGCGCCGCCGCGGGACTACACGCGCGAGGGATTTCCAGATCTACTGATTCCGGTCATCGCCGCCCCAGGTGAGAGGAGAGGCCAGATGCGTCGAAATGCGCTCGATCGCTGCGATCCTGCTGCTCGCGACCGCGGGCTGTGCGGGGCAGGCCTTCGTCCGGCCCCCGGCCCGACTCACTGATCTTGGGGAAGACCACGGAGGCTGACGTTCGTCAACGATTCGGCGACCCCTACCGCGAAGGCGCGATGAACAAGAACGGAGAAGCGATCACGCGTCACGAGCTACGCCCACGCGGCCGGTGCTGCCTCGCTGGTTGGCGGCGTCACCCAGCGCGGGGACAGGGGATTCTACTTCTGGAACGCGGTGCTCGTCGGTCACGACTTCGCGAGCTCGTTCGACGAAGACTAAGACCGACTTCGACGCGGGCAAAGCGCCGCAGATCAAAAGCGGGGAAACAACCGAAGCGGAAGTACTCGCCGTCCTGGGGAAGCCCCAAGGAGCCTATGCATACCCTCTGATCAAGGACAGGGGAGCGGGCGATCGTCTACCTCTATTCTCAGACAAAAGGCTCAGCCTTCAACCTCAAGTTCTACAACCAGCTCCTCGTCGTGACTACTCGACGCCAATGCTCGTGTCAGGGACGTGGAGTTCACATCGTCTGGGACGGCGCTAGGGAGCTCGATCGAGGGAACCAGATGAAGGGAGCTCACTGGGCGCGCTCGGGCAACCTTGGGACATCGCCCCCTGACGAAGTACCAAATAGGCTGACCGACAGTCCGGCTGGAAGCCTCGGAGCCGCGTGATCCGGCGCCTGGCGGATGGTCGACGCCACGCCGCGATGGGCTACTACTACGCGGCGTGCCGAATACGGAACGTAGTTCGAATAGCCGAACGCGGCGTCCTCCCGCCCAGCCGTGCGCGCCCGTCGCGCACGGGCACGGACGGGGGCACCGCGCGGCGAACCGTCTGGTGGATATCCTCGAGCTGCTGGCGGCAAGCCGCGACGGCCTGGCCCTCCGCGAGGTGAGCGCGCGCCTGCGGGCCCCGAAGAGCAGCCTGCTCCCCTCCTGCGGGCCTTGACCGCGCGCGGCTACCTGGCGCAAGGGCGCGCCCTCGAATACCGGCTCGGCCCAGGCGCGCTCGATCTCGGGGCGGCCGCGCCCGCGCAGCGGGAGCTGGTCGACGTGGCGCGGCCGGCGGTCGTCGATCTCATGCGGCGGACGGGGAGACGGTGTTCCTCGGCACGCTCTGCAGCGACCGCGCGTCCATCGTCTACGTCGACAAGGTCGAGAGCGACCACGTGATCAGGTACGCGGGCGGGGTTGGCGATCGCCGCCCGCTCCACGCGACCTCCAGCGGCAAGGCCATCCTCGCCTTTCTCGCGCCCGATGAGCGCGAGGAAGTGTTGAAGTCGCTGTCGCTCCCGCGCCACACGGAGCGGACGGTGACGAGCTTGCCCGCGCTCCGCGCGTCGCTCGAGGCGATCCGGCGGGCCGGCTTCTGCGTGACCACGGACGAGCTGGTGCCGGGTGCGTCCGGGATCGCGGCGCCGGTCTTCGACCGTTACGGCCGTGTCGCGGGCGCCTGCGCGATCGGCGGACCCACGGATCGGGTCGGTCCCAGGACCCGCGTGCTCGCCATCGAGGTGACGGCCACCGCGCGGGCCCTCTCGGCGGGGCTCGGCCACCGCCCGCGCGACGGGAAAGACGCCGGGGTGAGGACGCGATGAGCGACACGGACGCCGCGGAGGCCCTCCGTCGAGCTGGTGCCGGGCGTCGCCGCCGGCGGATCGTGGTCCTCGCCGTTCTCGGCGTCGTCGTGGTGATCGTCGGCGCGTACGGCGTGCGGGTCTGGCGCTACTGGGACCGCCATGTCTCGACCGACGACGCGTTCGTCGAGGCCCACGTCTCGCCGGTGAGCGCCCGCGTGCGCGGCACCGTGGTGCAGGTGCTCGTGAGCGACAACCAGGAAGTGGCCGAGGGGCCCCGCTCGTGCGCCTGGACCCGCGTGATCTCGCGATGAAAGTCCACCAGGCCCGGGCGGCGCTGGCCACGGCGGAAAGCCAGTTTCGGACCGCCGCCGCGAGCGTGCCCGTGACGGACGAGTCCACCCGGAGCCAGGTCGCCCTCGCCGAGGCGACGGCGGCCGGCGCCGCGCTCGGTATCGACAGCGCTCGGCGCGTGATCGACGAGCGTCAGAGCCGGCTCCTGGCGCGCCGGGCGGCGGTGCAGGCGACGACGGCCGATGTTACCGCGCGCCAGGCGGACTTCGATCGGGCGGGTCTCGATCGCGGACGTATGCAGGAGCTGCTCGACCGCGGACTGGTTTCGCGTCAGGAGTTCGACCACGCGGAGAGCGCCTTCAAGACCGCCGGCGCGGCGCTCGAGGCGGCCCGGCGACGCCTCGACATGGCGCGCGCCGAGGTGGCGCAGGCCGAGGCCGAGGTGGCGAGTCAGGAGGTGCGCGCTGGCGCAGGCGGGCCGGCAGCGCGAGGCGGCCGAGGCGGGGCTCGGGGACGCCCGGAGCCGCCGGGGCGGGTGACGATCCGCAGCGCGGAGACGGCCAGCGCGCAGGCGAAGGTGGCCGAGGCGCGCGCCGCCTGCAGGAGGCCGAGCTGAACCTCGAGTACGCGACGATTTTCGCGCCGGTCGCCGGCCGCGTGACACGACGCACGGTGGAGGTGGGCCAGACCGTGCAGCCGGGCCAGCTTCTGCTCGCCCTCGTCGATGCCGGACACGTCTGGGTGATCGCGAACTACAAGGAGACGCAGCTCACCCACGTGCGCCCAGGGCAGCGCGCGTCGATCTCGGTCGACACGCACCCCGGTCTCGTCCTCCGGGGGCGGGTCGACTCGATCCAGAGCGGCACCGGCTCGCGGTTTTCCCTCCTTCCTCCCAGAACGCCTCGGGCAACTTCGTGAAGGTCGTCCAGCGTATCCCGGTGAAGCTCGTGCTCGAGCCGGGGCAGAACGGGCACGCGCTCCTCGTGCCCGGCATGTCGGTCGTCCCCGTCATCGAGCTGCGATGAAGCCGGGCGTCCAGCGCGCCATCGTGGCCGCCACGATGATGATGGCCACGATCCTGGTCATCCTCGACGTCACCATCGCCAACGTCGCCCTCGATCACATGCGCGGCACGCTGTCGGCCGCCGTGGACGAGATCACGTGGGTGCTGACGGCGTTCCTCGTCGCCAACGCCATCAGCATCCCCATCACCGGATGGCTGACCGACCTCCTCGGGCGCAAGCGGCTCTTCCTCGTCGCCACGGTGGCGTTCACCCTCACCTCGGCCGCGGCGGGGCGGCGCCGAGCCTGGCCTTCATCGTGATCGCGCGGTTCCTGCAAGGGCTCGCCGGCGGGCCGCTCGTGCCGCTCTCGCAGGCCACGATGATGGAGACGTTTCCCGCGAGCCAGCGCGGGATGGCGATGGCCGTGTGGGGCATCGGCATCATGTTCGCGCCGATCGTCGGGCCGACCCTCGGCGGCTGGATCACCGACAACTGGAGCTGGCGCTGGGTGTTCTACATCAACGTGCCCGTCGGCGCGGCGGCGGTCGTGCTGGCGTGGCTGTTCGTGCCCGATTCCACCACGGAGCGGCCGGCCGTACGGCGCATCGACGTGCCTGGTCTCCGTCCTGCTCGTGGCCGGCGTCGCGTCTCTGCAGTTCGTGCTCGATCGTGGCCAGCGCGATGACTGGTTCGCCTCCTCGCTCATCGTGTGGCTGAGCGTCGTGGCGGCGGTGGCGCTACGTGGCGCTGGTCGTGCGCGAGCTGCGGGTGGCGGAGCCGGTGGTCGACCTGCGCGTGCTGCGCCACCCCACGTTCGCGGTGGCCACGGCGGCGATGTTCGTCATCAGCATCGCCTTCTACGGGATCATGGTGCTCTCTCCGCTGTTCACGCAGATCCTCATGGGGTACACGGCGATGCTGGCGGGGCTGGTGCTGGCTCCGGGGGCCTATCCACCCTGGTTACGATGCCGATCGCCGCCGCCCTTTTGAATCGCATCGACCCGCGCTGGATCATCGTGACGGGCTGCGCGATCAACGCCTACGCCATGTACCTGATGGCGACCCTCACGCTGGAGGCGAGCTACTGGCACGTCATGCTGCCGCGCCTCATCCAGGGGCTCGGCATCGGGCTCACCTTCGTACCGCTATCGACGGTGGCCCTCAGCGCCGTCCCGATGCGCGAGATGGGGCACGCGTCCGGACTCTTCAACTTCATCCGGACCTCCGGCGGCAGCATCGGCATCGCCACGATGGCCACGCTGCTCCAGCGCGGTGCCCGGGTCCATCAGGCGCAGCTGGTGACCCACGTGAGCCTCTATGACCCCGACGTGTGGAATCACTACCAGACGCTGGTCGACACCTTCGCGGCGAGCGGGGCGGACACGGTCAGCGCCGAGGGGCAGGCGTGGGCGAGCCTGTACGAGACGGTGCAGCGCGAGGCACTGTCCCTGTCGTTCATCGACAACTTCTGGCGCCTCGCCTGGATTTTCGCCGCCGTCATCCCGTTCGTCCTGTTCCTCGGCCGGCGGGCCCGGAAGGCCGAGGCGCCGGCCGACGTCGATCGACCGGCCGCGATCGTCGAAGCGTGAGGTCCAGACCCTGCGGTAGCGGCATGGACGCGTCAGTTGGTTTTGGATCCATAGCGGAGCGCGGCCGGCGTCAATTCCAGCATCACTCGGTCCTGATAGGACCCACGTAACCGCGAGATCAGCGTCGCCACCGAGAGTTGCCAGCCGTACTTGCGCTGCAACGCCGCCAGGGCTTCGCTACGGCGCGGCTCGTCCTCGACGATGCGCCCCGTTCCCTCCTGCCACTCGCCCAGGATGCGGCGGCCGTTCATCGTGCTCGGGGCAAAGGTCACCCGGCTCGTGGCGCGCACTCGCCGCGCTTTTCCGGTGCTCCTGGCGGTGATGACGTAGAGCTTGTCATCCAGGGCGCCGACCACACAGGCGTCGTTACGGGGCGCCCGTCACGGCGGTACGTGGTAAGGGCGATATACCGGGAATCACCGGGCTTCACGTTGGCTCACCACTTCCCATCGCACGGACGGACGGAACGCTCCAGCTCGTGCAGATCGAAGGGCTTGTGCAGGTAGCCGAACGCGCCCTGGTTCAGCGCCTCCGCCTCCTTGCGGTCTATCGCGGTCTCCGCTCATCATGATGACCCGCGCGGTCACGCCAGGTCGACAATGAGCTTCAGCACGTCGAGACCCTGCCTCCGGAGCATGGGGTCGCCTATGCCCGGCATGACCATGTCCAGCAGAATCAGGTCGAAGCGCTCACGTTGCAGCGAGGCCGAGCGCGTCATCGACATTTTGCGTCGTCGTGATCTCGTAAGGGTACTCGTGCCGGTAGGAGGCGACGAGCTCGCGCAGCACGCCGAGCACGTGTGGCTGGTCATCGACGATCAGGATCCGCTTCGCTGCCTTTGCCACCCTACCAAAGTAAATCAGGGCAGCCGAGCGAGCGAGTTAGGACTAAAGTCTCAGCTTCACGCCGGCGCGCTCCTCCTGGAGGGTGGACGCCCGAATGCGGTCCTGATCGCCCCAGCCGCGATTCATCGCCTCCTGCAGCTCCATCTGGCAAAGATCGAGCAAGGCGGGTGGGTACGCCATGCTGGGCGGCGAGGTCACCGGCGAGACGGAAGTCCTTGTGGGCGAGGGCGAGCGCGAAGCGCGCGGTGAAGTCGCCGCGGAACAGCGTTGCCGGCATCCGCTTGGTGAAAGTCATGTTCTGGCTCACGATACAGCCCTCGCGGAACGCCTCGACGAGCCGTGGAACCGCGACGCCGGCCTTGGCGCCGAGGGTCAGGCACTCCGCCAGCAGCAGGTCGATGCTCATGGCGAGCGCGTTGTGGACGATCTTCGTGATCGACCCCGTCCCGAGCTCGCCGACCCACACCACGCTCTTCGAGAACGTGTCGAGGACGGGCTTCACCTGACCGAGAATGACCGGGTCGCCACCGACGAACAGCGTGACCTGCCCGGCCAGGGCGCCTTCGCGGCCACCGTCGAGCGGCGCGTCCAGCAGGTGCGCGCCGCGCGCCTTCAGCGGCTCGCCGACCTCGCGCACCACGGCAGGCGCGTTGGTGGTCAGATCGATCACCACCGACCCGGCTTTCACACCCTCCAGGATCCCGCCGGGACCGACGGTCACCAGTTGCATCTCGGCCGGGCCCGGGACACAGATGCAGATAACCTCGCACTGCAGCGCCACATCCCGCGGCGACTCGGCCCACGTCGCGCCGCGTTCGAGCAGCGTGGCCGCGGCCGCCTTCTGAGGTCGTGAACCACGAGGGAGATGCCCGCCTTGTGCACGAAGCCCGCCAGCGGCTCTCCCATGTTCCCGAGACCGATGAACCCTACTCGCATCGTTTCCTCCACGGCGCATTATATGCGCGCGCCGGCGATACTTCCGCCGCTGGATCATCGGGCCCCGAGCGGTCGGCCCCCGTGGTAGTCTCGGGACCTGCTGACGGTGCCGTTCATCGAAAGAAGGGGCACGACGAAGAAAGGGCACGACCATGAGACTCGGCGTGGTGTTTCCGCAGACGGAGATCGGCTCGGACCCCGCGGTCATCCGCGACTACGCGCAGGCGGCCGAGGGAGCCGGCTACGACCACTTGCTCGTCTTCGACCACGTGCTCGGCGCCAAGCTGGAGCGCCTCGACAAGCTGGGCCGCCGTCCGCCGTACACCGATGAGAGCGCGTTTCACGAGCCACTTCGTGCTCTTCGGCTATCTCGGGGCGTGCACGCAGCGGCTCGAGCTGGTGACCGGCATCGTCATCCTCCCGCAGCGCCAGACCGCGTTGGTGGCCAAGCAGGCCGCCGCGGTCGACGTGCTCACGGCGGGCGCCTGCGTCCTGGGCGTCCGGCATCGGCTGGAACTACACCGAGTACGAGGCGCTGAACGAGGACTTTCACACCCGCGGCCGACGCGTCAGCGAGCAGATCGCGGTCATGCGCAAGCTCTGGACCGAGCCGCTGGTGTCCCTGGGGCGCCTACCACCAGCTCGACCGCGTCGGCATCAATCCGCTGCCCGTCCAGCGACCGATTCCCGTGTGGCTCGGCGGCATGGCCGATCCCGTGCTCAAGCGCGTGGCGCAGGTCTCCGACGGCTGGTTCCCCAGTTTCAGCCCGGGGACGAGGCGCGGCAGATCCTGGGCGCGTGCGCGACTACATCAAGGACGCGGGCCGCGCGCCCTCGGCCGTCGGCATCGAAGGGCGGTTTACCTATTCCATCGGCGGACCGGCCGAGTGGACGCGGCGCGCGCGTGAATGGCGTGACCTCGGCGCCACCCATCTCTCCGTGAACACGATGGGCTCGGGGCTCTCTCCGCGTGACCACATCGACGCGATCCTCAAGATGAAGAAGGGCGCTCGATACGCTGTAGGGGCGAGGATCAAGCGATTCCAGGTGGTGGTAGGGTGAAGGCGTGAGCCAACCGCACAGAAGGAGGTGCGTCATGACTCGAAGCTCTCGCAGGTCATGGATCCCTATCGCATGCCTCGTGGTTGTGGCCTTGTCCTCCGGCGTTGCCAGTGCCGCCAACAAGACGAAGGGTCGACCAGGCGACCAGGCGGGTCGAGCAGGGCGCCAAGCAGATCGGGCAGGGTAAGGTCGGCCCGGGCTTCAAGGAGATGTTCACGGGCATCGGCCATACGATCGTCGAGGGCGCCAAGTTCAGCGGCGACACGATGGACGAGTTCTTCAAGAAGAGCTTCGGCAGCTGAGGTCCCCATCAAGGAGACAGCGATGAAAGCCGGCCAGGCCGTCCTCGAAGCGTTGCGCGCCGAAGGCGTCGAGTACACCTTCGGTCGTGGTGGGAACGACCACCAATAGCATCGTCACCGAAATGTACGGGCGGAACGACATCCGCTTCGTCGACACGCGGCACGAAGAGGGCGCGGCCTTCATGGCGTACGGCTATGCCCGGGCCTCCGGGAAGCCCACCGCCTGCATCACCACCTCCGGGCCCGGCACCACCAACCTCGTCACGGGCATCGCGCTCGCCTACAAGGGGCGCGCGCCGGTGATCGTGATCGCCGGCGACGTCGCGCGCGACTACATCTATCGCGACGGCAGCCAGGCGTTCGATCTCGTCGGGCTGTTCAAGCCCATCACCAAGCTGGCGCTCGAGGTGAACAAGACCGAGCGCATCCCCGAGATGCTGCACTACGCGTTCCGCGCTGCGCTCTCGGACAAGCAGGACCGGCCTTCCTCGATATTCCGCGCGACCTCCTCGACGACCAGACCGTCGCGGGAGAGCTGCTCCGCCCCGGAGCCTACCGGGCGGTGGAGACGCGCATCGCGGGCGACGCGCAGGCCATCCAGCGCGCCGCGGCGCTGCTCGGCGCAGGCGCAGCGGCCGCTCCTGCTGGCGGGCGGCGGCATCATCGACGCCGAGGCGAGCAAGGAAGCGGTGGCGCTGGCCGAGCTGCTGGACATGGCGCTCGTGCCCTCGTACGGCCACAACGACGTGGTCCCCAACAGCCATCACCTCTACGTCGGCCCGCCCGGAGGGCGCGGGTCCGCCGAAGCAGCCGAGGCGCTGCACCGCGCCGACGTCATCCTGGCGCTGGGAACGCGCCTCAATCAGGCGACGACGTTCTGGGACTACCGCGTGATCAACCGCGAGACGAAGATCGTCCAGGTCGACATCGACGCCCAGGAGATCGGCCGCAACTATCCGGTGGCGGTCGGCATCGTGGGCGACGCCGAGGCCGTGGCCGAGCAGCTGCTCCGCGCCGTGCGCGAGACACATGGGCAGGAGCGCCCGAACGCGCGTGGCGAAGCGAGGTGGCCGCTGCCTGGCGGCGCGGCGTCAGGCGCGGCTCCAGGCCGAGCTGTCCCTGACGGCGAACCCGATGATGCCGCAGCGGGTCTTCCCGGAGCTGCGTCGCGTCCTGCCGCGCGACTGCATGGTGACGATCGACGCCGGCGTCGCGCCCGGACTGGGCTACGACCGGCTGCACTTCGAGACCCCACGCACCATGTTCAACTACGCCGGGCACGGCGGCCTCGGCATGGGCTACTGCGTCGGCCTCGGGACCAAGCTCGGGCGGCCCGACCGCGCCGGCGGTGAGCCTGCAGGGCGACGGCGGATTCCTCTACACCTCGCAGGAGATCAACACGGCGGTGCGCTGGCGCATCCCGCTGGTCAGCATCGTGCTGAACAACAGCTGCCACGGCGCCGAGAAGGCGCAGCAGCAGCGCCACTTCGGCGCGCGGTACATCGGCGTCGACCTCGTCAACCCGCGCTTCGACAAGCTGGCCGAGGTGTACGGCGCGCGCGGGATGTACGTGCAGCGACCGGAGGAGATCGGGGACGCGGTGAAGGAAGCGCTCGCGCGGAACGGTCCGGTCGTGATCGAGATTCCGGTCGCCGAGCACTTCCCGCCGGCGGCACCCACGCCGGGCGGTGCGGGCCGGTACCGACTCGCCGCTAGCGCGGCGGGGCGAGCGGATCGCGGGCCGGTTACGCGGAGCGGCGACGGTCCGCCGCATCCGTGGCTCCAAGGCATCCCATCGAGCGAGCTGCCAGTCCGGTGACGCGCGCGATCCGACGTGCGAGAGCGAGCCGTAGGCCCGATTGCACTATAGGTGCCGAGCATGCGGCTTGCAGTCGACACCCCGCGCGCTTGCATGTCGGCCGCGATGATCGCCAGCGAAGGCCGTGACGTTCGCGATCGCGCTCCCGGAAGCCGTAAGGGACCGACCTGGCGTCCGGGTCGTGGGCGAGTGGCTCGAGACGGATGCTGGCGAGAGATCCTCGCCCATCAGCAGCACGCCGAAGGGTCCCACGGAGAGGCGGTCTTGCAGCCGTTACCCTTCGAGGTAATTGATCGCCTCTCTCGAGCCGCATGGACGATGCCACGGTGGGACGTGACCGCAGCTCACTCACGCCGTGGAGGAGGAAACCCGATGCTGACGATGGAGGACTACGCCAGGCAGCGCGCGAGCAGCGCATGCAGCGCCTCACCCGCACCGCCGACGAGCTGGCCGCCGCCATCAAGGGCCAGAGCGACGGCGTTCATCTCCGCCGGCCCGATGCCAAGAACTGGGCGGCCAAGGAGATCGTCTGCCACCTGCGCGACACCGAGGAGGTATTCGCCGCGCGCATCGAGCAGATCCGGGTCATGGACGTCGACCCCCGGTTCGGGCGACTCTGAACGCCGATCGCATGGCCGAGGAGCGTCAGTATCTGCGCAACGACGGCCGAGGCGCTCGCCGCGTTTCGCCGGCGCCGGGCGGAGACGCTGGAGTTCTTCGACAAGCTCGACGCCCGCGCAGTGGAGAAGGGCGGCATCCATCCTGTGCGCGGCCGGTTCACGATCGACGCAATCCTGTCGATCATGGCCTGGCACGACGACAACCACCTGGACCAGCTCACGCGCGCGCTGGAGGGGCGGGTGTAGCGCAGATCCGAAGCGCCAACGACGTAGCCAGGTGGCCACCTGATTCGTGGCCACCTGGGCATTGCGGCTTCGCCGATGCCGTTATTACCTGCCCGGAGCCAACCAGCGACGGTCGGAGAGACGGCGATGCGTCGGGCATCTCGTGTGCCGCAGTGCTGCTGCTCCTCAGTCGGCTCACCGGTGTCCGCGCAGCCGCCGACTCCGTCAGAAGCCACCAGAGGCGCCGACACCGGCGACGCCGACACCGGAGGCGAAGCCCCCGAGGCCATGCAGCTGCCGCCCGTCCGGGTCATCGGCACCGACTCCGCTTCCATCCCTCGGAATTCCGCTCGATAAGTACCCCGGCAACGCGCAGCGCGTGACCGACCGAGGACATCAAGGACCAGAACCTCGTCAATCTCCCGGACCAGCTGTTTCGCAACTTCGGCTCAGTCAACACCATCGGCGCCCAGGGCAACCCCTGGCAGAGCGACCTCACGCATCGGGGCTTCCTGGGCGGGCCCCTGACCGGGAGCCCGATCGGATTGTCCGTGTACCTGGACGGCATGCGCTTCAACGACGGGTTCGGCGACACGATCAACTGGGATCTCATCCCTCAGTTCGCCATCTCCGTCGTCGACATCATCCCCGGCTCCAACCCGCTCTTCGGGCTGAACACCCTCGGCGGCGCGCTCTCCGTGCGCACCAAGCGCGGCTTCGACAACCCGGGTTTCGAGCTCGGCGCCTCCGGCGGCTCCTGGGGGCGCTGGGCCGTCGAGGGTGAATACGGCGGATCGCGGGGCCCGTTCGACTGGTTCCTCGGCTTCAACGTCCTCAACGAGAACGGCTGGCGCGACGAGTCGCCCAGCGAATTACGCCAGGCCGTTCGCCAAGGTGGGATACCGGACGGCGCAGACCGACGTCGAGCTGAGCTACATCGTTCGCCAACAACCAGCTCGTCGGTAACGGGCTGGCTCCCGAAAGCACTGCTGGCAATGGACCGAAGCGCGGTGTACACGTTCCCCGACGAGACCAGGAACCTCGATGAACCTGGTCAACCTGCGGGCAGTCAGTGGCTGACGGACACCGTGCTGCTGTCGGGCAACGTGTTCTACCGCAACTACCGGCGCGATACGCATCAACGGCGACGCCGAGGTGAACTGCGTCGACGACGCCACCGGCAGCCAGGCCTTCACGGCCAGCCGGCGCCCTCTGCACCCGGGCCTCTGCCAGGGCTCGGCGGCCGGCTTCTTCGATGCCCAGGGCAACCCGCTCGCCGGGAATCTCGCGCTGGACGCGGAAGGCGAGGACCGCAAGACCACGCACGCAAACCAACGACTGGGGCGCGACGCTACAGCTCCAGTACCGCGGCAAGATCGTGGGCCGCGACAACCGGCTCACGGTCGGGGTCGCGTACGACGGACATTCGACCCGCTTCATCCAGAGCGAAGCCTCGTCGGCTTTCGCGCCCCGGGGCAACAGCGTCGGCATCGTGCCGGACCGGAGACTTCGAGACCGTCGTGGACGTCGCCACCGGGCAGCAGAATATCGGCGTCTACCTGGCCGACACCTTCGAGATCACTGCCGCAGCTGGGCGATCACGGTGGCGGGCGATTCCAGCACGTGAGCATCAAGATCCGCGACCGCTCCGGCGAGAATCCCGATCTCAACGGCGACCATTCACTTCAATCACGTGAGCCCGGCCGTGGGATTCACGTACCATGCCGCCTCGCCGCGCTGACGGCGTTCTTCTCGTTCAGCGAGGGGTTCCGCGCGCCCACGCCGGCCGAGCTCACCTGTGCCGACCCCGACGCGCCCTGCCGGCTGCCGAACGCCTTCGTCGCCGATCCCCGCTCGACCCGGTCATCGCGCGCACCTACGAATTCGGCCTGCGCGGCAAGCTGCCGCTCGGGGACGAGCTCCTGTGGAGCCTCGCCCTCTTCCGCACCGATCTGAAGGACGACATCATGTTCATCGTCGCCGAGACCGGCGGGCGCTGGATTCTTCCAGAACGTCGCGAAGACACGGCGTCAGGGCGTCGAGGTCGGCCTGCAGGGGCGATGGAAGTGGCTCCGATACTCTCTGAACTACGCCTTCGTCGATGCCACCTACCAGAGTGACGAGACGCTGGCGAGCGTCACCGATCCCAACGGCGTGCAGGTCAAGACCGGTGATCACATTCCCGGCATCCCCGCCCAGAACCTCAAGCTCGGAGCGGAGGTCGAGCATACTGAAGAACCTCTTCCTGAGCGCGAACGTCATCTACGTGTCCGGAAGCTATCTGCGCGGCGACGACGGAAACCACCAGCCCAAGCTGGCCGACTACACGACGCTGAATCTGGGCGTTCGGTGGGTTCCGATCAAGCACCTGGAGCTGTGGGGACGGGTGGACAACGTGACCAACGCCCACTACTCGACGGCGGGTGCCCTGAACTTCAACGCCTTCGCCGATCCGATCGCCGTCCAGCGATTCGCCGCGCCCGGGGCGCCGATCGCCGGCTGGGTCGGCGCCAAGGTGCGCTTCTAGGGCGACGCGATCGCCTGCTGCATCAGCGCGTGGTCGGCGAGGACCAGCGTGGTCATCGCTTCCACCATCGGCACCGCGCGCGCGGCAGCACGCAGGGTCGTGGCGCCCGCGGCCCTTGATCGTGGTGTCCTCGTGCGCGACGCTCACCGTCCGCTGCTCGCGCATGATCGTGGCCGTGGGCTTGAACGCGACGCGGAAGTAGATCGTCTCGCCGTTCGTGATGCCGCCCTGAACGCCGCCCGAGCGATTGGTACGCGTGCGCACCCGACCGCTCTCCATGTAGAACTCGTCGTTGTGCTCGGAGCCGCGGAGATCCGTGCCCGCGAAGCCCGTGCCGATCTCGAAGCCCTTGCTCGCGGGCAGGCGTCAGCGCGGCCTTCGCCAGGTCGGCCTCGAGGCGATCGAAGACCGGCTCGCCCCAGCCGGCCGGACAGCCGCGCACGGCGCACGTGACGACGCCGCCGAGGGAATCGCCGTCCTTGCGCGCCGCCTCGACGGCCGCGATCATGCGCTCCGCGGTCGCCAGCTCGGGGCAGCGGATCGGCGTGGCGTCGACCTGCTCGCGCGTGACCTTCTCGACGTCGCAATCGACGGTCAGGCGTGCCGACCTTCGAGACCCACGGCGACCACCGTGACGTTCCAGCGCACGGCGAGGAGCTTGCGCGCGATGGCGCCCGCGGCGACGCGACCCGCCGTCTCCGCGCGCGCTCGTCCGGCCGCCGCCGCGCCAGTCGCGGAACGCCGTACTTGGCCTCATAGGTGTAGTCCGCGTGGCTCGGCCGGTACTTCTCCATGACCTCGCGGTAGTCGCCCGGGCGCATGTCGAGGTTCGACATCTCCAGGCTGATCGGCGTGCCGAGCGTCTGGCCCTCGAAGACGCCCGACAGGATCCTCACGGTGTCGGTTTCCTTCCGCTGGGTGACGATGGCGCTCTGGCCCGGCACGCGCCGGTCGAGGTCGGGCTGGATGTCGGCCTCGGACAGCGCCAGGCGAGGGGGCAGCCGTCGACGACCGCGCCGACGCCGGCGCCGTGCGACTCACCCCAGGTCGTTACGCGGAACAGGCGGCCCCAGGTGTTACCCACGCGTCGAGAATACCGCAGTCGGGCTCAGTTTCGCGGACGAGGCGGGGTTGTCCCACCGAACGCCGCGGAAGCCGGCGGTATCCGCCAGCTCCAGCGACCGGCACGGACGGCCGGCGGTCGTGTCGCCGCGCGAGGAGCGCGCGCGCCCCGTCCGCGCGGCCCGCTCGCAGGTAGGCGGCCAGCAGCGTCGAGCTCGACCAGATCGCGCTGGGCACGGCTCCCGCCGATCCTTACGTGCTGGTCGAAGACGGGGCCAGGATCGTGATCGTCGCGTCCCAGTCGCCTTCGCGCGAAGGCTCCGAAAGCGTCGGCGAGGGACGGCACTCACCGACCGGCCGCAAGACGCCCGGCGTTGTCGGCTTCTCTCAGGCCCGCGGCGAGGTCTTCGAGCGCCGCGATGTCGTCCGAAGCCTGCGTAGAGCCACCGCGGCGTGGACGTCGCAGAAGGCCACCCGGGTTTCGGGAACGTGCGCGTCGGGTAGTCACGCACCGCGGACCAGCGCGGTGGATCGCGAGGCGCGCTGGCCAGCTCGGCGCGCCAGAGGAACGAGGCGGCATCGGTCAGCGTGTTGACCGGCGGACCCACACGACGCGCCCGGCGCGATGCCGCCCGAATAGGCCTGCCAGGCCCGGTCGGGGCGACCGACCCCGAGCGAGAAGATGGCGACGTGCCAGGTCAGATGGCAGTGAAGCTGTGCCGCGGCCGGATAGTCGCGGAGCCACTCGTCGAGATACGCGCGGCCCGCGGCGTCCTCGCCGCTCTCGTAAAGCACGTGAGCGCGGACGTGAGCCCCGTGCGCGTTTCGCGGGTGGGCGGCCATCGATCGGTCGATCGCCTTGCGCGCGGTTTCCCGCTGCCCGGCCTCGCACTGCGCGAAGGCGTGGGCCATCCCGAACCACCAGTCGTCGCCGTACTCGGTTGCCAGCCCGTCCAGAAGCGCCAGCATCTCGGTCTCGCGCCCCTGGCGCCCGCTGAAACCGATCAGCCCGAAGACGCCGGTGCACGGGCGCCAGCACCATCGCGTCCTCTGGGAATTCCCGGAGGTGCGCGTGCGCCGCCTCGAGGGCCGCCGCCCCCTGACCCTCGACGACGAGCCCCAGGACCTCGACGTGCTGCCGCTCACGCCGAGGGGAGCGACGCCGCCATCTCGCGGGCGCGTCGCACCGCGGCCCGCGCCTCGTCCATCCGAGCCAGGAGCTGCAAGGTCCGCGCGCGTCCGGCCTCGGCAAGCGCGAATCGGGGATCCGCGGTCAGCGCTCTGCCGAATGCTTCCTCGGCTCCGGGCAATGCGGCTCAGAAGAAGATCGACGGCCTCGATGTAGGCGGCGAGCGCCGACGCCGAGGACGTCGTAACTGCCAGAGCCGTACCGATCCGTCACCCGGGTCAGGCGAGCGGCAGGATCGACTGGACCATCGGCAGGCCCCGGGCCATCAGTGTCCAGCGCGCCTCGGGCTCACCCGCCACAGCTCGCCGGTATCCGTGCCGGCGAGAGACGTGGCCGGCGGCATCCGGATGGGGCGCCACCGCGTGGAACTGAGCCTGGCGAGGGCGAGTGGTCGGCATCCCCGAGCGAGCGCCACGTCTCGCCGCCATCGACGGACTGGAAGAGCATCGCCTTCGCGCCGCCCTCGTCCTCTCGCGGCCGAGAACGCGGTGGGCGACGAGCCCACGGTCACCGCGTAGGGCTGGCGGGAGTCGATGCAGAGGGGACGCGTGTACGGCGGGGTCATTCCCGTCCACTGGAAGCGCCATGACTTGCCGTGGTCGTCGGACCGGAACATGCCGGCGATACGCTGCTCCATGGGCTCGCTGCGATCGATGCGGCCGAAGCCCGTCGAGGCGAAGAGCACGCCAGGCTGGTCGGGTCTCCGCCACGATGTTATGAGCAGGTCGGGGTTCCCTCCGGGCGGTTCATCGTCCAGGTGCGCCCGCCGTCCTCGCTGAGCACCACGCCTGACCTCGACGCCCACCACGAGCCGCAGGGGATCGGCCGGATCGAGCACGATCGCGGCGCGCGGCCCGGGCGAGGAGGCGTGGCCGGCACGCACCACTCGGTGAAGCCGGGCGCTGTCCGGAATCCGGCGATCTCCGTCCAGGAGACGCCGCCGTCTCGCGAGAGGAAGAGCCCGGCCGGCTCGGTGACGGCGTAGAGCGTCGAGGGATCCCCGGGCGCCGCGGCCACGTCCCAGACTTCGCGGTCGCCGATTCCGCTCGGCTGCCACGAACGCCCGTCGTCGGCCGATCGGAAGAAGCCGGCGGTCGAGCCGGCCACGCAGCGTCCGTTCACGCGCGAGAGGTGTCGCACGCTGGGTCCTTCCAGCGCCACCGAGTGAGGCGCCGCTGACTGCGTCCACCACGAAGATGCCTTTGGCCGTACCGAGGATCGCCGTCTTCATGTTTCTCCTCCGGGGTCGTTCAGTGGAGCTGCCGAGCCTGGCGGTAAGCAGTAGGTATTTCCGACCCGGCTCCGCAATCGCGAGCGGAAGGTGCTTGTCAATTCGGAGGCGCTATTGTTCACCGTGTCCACGTGCTCGCGTCAGCCGACCATTTCGTACGGCTTCTCGCCGGGGTGCCTCAGCACCCCCGGTGCATCGCGCCCAGTGCTGATCGGATCGGCCGGCATGCGCGGTCGTTGCTGCTTCAGTGAGATGCTCGCCAAGGTGGTGGTCGGCGATGACTCGAGGGCCGATTAGCGCTGCCCTGGTCGTCGGCGGCGCTGCTCCAGGCGCTGGCGGGGTGCGCGCAGCAGGCACCGAAGGCGACGCCGGCATCCGAAGCGCCCAAAGAGCCTGCGTGGCGCCGCCGCCCAGGCCACCTGCCGTCCAGGAGCTGGCCGCCGGCGGCGCCGCCGCCGAGCGCGGCCCCGGCGCCACCGCCCCCGCGAAACCTCGAGGGCTTCGTCGACGAGCCGGCGCTCACGGACGTGCTCTTCGAGCGCGACCGCGCCGACATCCTCGCGCGAAGGGACGACCATCATGGTGAGCAACGCGCGCTGGCTGCTCGCCCGCTGGCTGGTCGACAATCGCGACTACGTGGTGCTCATCGAAGGCCACACGGACAGCCGGGGAACCCGCGAGGACAGGCACGCCATCGCGGAGCTGTGGGCCAAAGCGGCCGCGAGCTTTCTCGCCAGCATGGGCCTGCCCGATGCGCCTGTGGACCGTCAGCTACGGCTCGGACCGGCCGGTGTGCACCGACAGGTCCGAGGCATGTGCGGCCTGGAACCGGCGCGTGCACTTCCGCGTGAAGATCTCAGTGAGGGTCCGCCGCCAGGTCTGGGGACCGCAGGTCACATATCGGCACCACTTTTGGCAGAGGCGTCCCCCGTAGCATTTGGGAACCTATTGATTGTCCGTAGGTCGTCCGCTGGCTGCGTTCTTGCCTGCCCGTCAACGGCAGGGGGACCTCGGCCCATGAGGCTCTTCAGCAAACGCATGGCGCTCGCGGCGGCAATCATCGGAGTCGTCCTCGTCGGGGAAGCCGCGGCGGAATCGGCCGGCAGCTGGTACCTCGTGGTCCCGCCGCTGATTCCCTGAACGGCAAGCGCTGATCAGGGCCTACACCGCGACCTCCGAGGCCGACGTGAAGGCGGCGGTCGAGGGCCTACCAGAAGACAGACGGGTTCTCCTCGCCACCAAGGCCTATACGATCCTCACGATCCCGACGGTTGTCGACCGCACCGAAGCGCTGCTCGACGCGCTCCAGGACACGTCCGCTCCCACCCCCAGGTGGCGACAGGTCGCGACCTTCGAGTCCGCCGCCTCGTGCGAGCGCGAGCGTGAGCTGGCGCTCCAGAGCTTCGAGGGCGATGCCTGGAGGGTGCGAGCCGCGGACCCGGACAGCGAGGAGCTCTCCGGCGAGAACTGGAAAGCATTCCAGGGCCTGTCCGCGTGCCGAAAGAGTCGGTGCGCGCCCGAGTCGGCCTTCTCCGCTCGATAGCGCTCGAGACCGGGGCGCGCCTCTTGCGCCCACTGTCCCAGGGGCGTATGGTCCCTGGCCATGAGCCGCAGAGCATCGCTGGCCATCCTGCTCCTGAGCGTCGTGCTGGCGCTGCCGCCGATCGCCCACGCCGTCCCGACCGACCCGGTGTGGATCCCCGGGTTCTACGACGACAACGACTACGACGACATCATCCTCTTCGTCATTGGGGCCGTCGGGGCTATCGACTCCGGCATCGTGAATCCTGTTGGGCCTGTCATCATCTACCTCGGGCTGATCACCCCGAGTCGACCACAGGCCGTCTCGTTGCCGCCCACTCGAGTCCCTTCGACTCGAGCTCCACCCCACCTGTTCTCGTAGGGTTGTCCTCTCGCCCGCGACCCCCCGTAGGGCACGGGCGTCACCGCGTGGCCTGTGGTCGAGGATGTCCATCCTGCACGCGCGTAGCTTGACCCATCGCGGCTCAGAACCGGAGGAGGGTCCGCAATGATGCGAATGCGCTCGCTCAGGCTGTTCCTGTTCCTGCTTCTCGTGGTCACGATTCCCGTCCTGCTGTTCGGCACCGGATCCAGTCGCGCTGACGGCCGTGGCAACCAGGACAACGGCCGAGGCAACCAGACAAAGGGAGAGCATCAGGCGGCCGTCAGGTTGCTCAAGATCATCCCGGTCCCCGGTCGAGCACTCGGCAATAACACGGCCGGCGGCCTGTACTCCTTGATATCAGCTGGGTAGACCAGGCAACCCAAACCTACTACCTCGCCGATCGTTCCAATCGAGCCGTCGATATCGTCGACGCCAACACGGCAATCCTTCTCGGCAGCTTCGCGCGCGAATCCCGCTTTCGCGGGGGTTTCGCCGCCCGCCTTCCTGACCGCCACGGCTGGTCCCAACGGCGTCGTCGACCGGGGGCCACTGCCTCTTCGTGACCGACGCACCCAGCCGCGTGGTCTCTTTCGACACCAGGACCGTTCCTCCTAAACAAGTCAGCGACGTCCGTCACGGCGACCCCGACGAGCCAATCGCGCGGATGAACTGGCGTACGACCCGAGCGGACAGACTGCTCCTGGTCATCAACAATGCCGACACGCCGCCGTTCGGCACGCTCTGATCGCGGTCGACCCAGCAAGCTGCGTCCTCACCCCACCGACTGCAGCGAACAAGATAACCTTCGACGCTGCGCATGGCGTCGATGCCCAGAACGGCGCCGAACAACCGGTGTGGCATCCCCGCACCGGCAAGTTCTATCTCTCCATCCCGCAAATAGGTCCGAACGTCCGAGGACGGAGGCGTCGTGCGCATCGATCCGAACGACGGGCGCGATCGAGCGCACGTTTCCGGTGCAGCTTCTGCGGCCCGGCCGGTCTCACCGTCGGTCCGCAAGACGATCTGCTCGATCGGCTGCAATACGGTCTTCGATACGGCGGGCAAGTGTGGGATCCGAACGGGCACCGTGACCGCGGCGCCGAAGGACGGTGATTCTCAACGTGAAGAACGGGTGACACCAAGGATGTGCTGGGCGTCGGGGCCGGGGATGAAGTCTGGTTCAACGAGGGCGACGGCAACTACTACGCCACCGGCAGCGGAAGCCCGTTCCGCCCCCTCCCCGCGGCGACGGCCAAGGGTGCCACCCCGCTCGGTGTGATCGACGCAGAGGACCGGAAGCTGATTCAGTCCGTGCCGACGTACAACGTGCCGGCGTGCCACTGGCTCGCCGGGTCATACACCCAGCCGGGACCGCGCACTCGGTGGCCGCCAATGCCGCGAACAACCTGCGTATTCGTGCCGCTGGCGGCCAACAACGCGTTCAGCGCCTTCGCTGTCCCTGACCGGCGTGTCCCCGGTCCCCGACTGCGAGGAGCGGGATGCATCGCGGTGTTCGGGAGGTCTCCGGGGAGGACGACTGATCAGTCCGACTGCCGAATGAGGTGAGCGAGCGGCGCGACCGTGAGGTCGCGCCGCTCCATCTGGAGTGTTTGAGGAGGTTCGCGTGATGTTTGGGCTCGGATCGCAGGAATTGCTCGTCATTCTGGTCATCGTGATGGTCCTGTTCGGCGCAAACCGGCTCCCGCAGCTCGCCCGATCGCTCGGGTCGAGCCTCAAGGAATTCAAGAAGGGCCTCGACTCGGCCCACGCCGAGGAGACCGCCGCCAGCCGACCCGGTGCGGACAGCCCGACATCATCGGCGTCGGACAAGCGGACCTGCGCGCAGTGCAAGACCGTGCTCGCCCCGACTGGACTCATTGCCCCGGTGCGGACGGTCGTGCCTCAGGTCCCGATCTGAGCGCCCGCGGGTGAGAGCGGAGAGAGCGACTCAGGCCCTGCCGGTCGTACACGGTGAACTCGACCAGGTTCTGATCGGGATCGCGGAAATAGACGCTGGTCGACACACCGCGCGCACACGTGGGGTCCGGGCCGGCTTCGGCCGTGACGCCGTTCTTTTTCAGCAGGGCGAGGATCTCGTCGACGGTGCCGTCCCACTCGAGACAGAAGTCGGCGCCGCCGACCGAGGCTGGCGCGCCCCGAGGTAGCCCGCACGCGCGGGCGCTTCGGTCCGTGGACGTTGATCTTCTGCGCGTCGTTGATCCGGATCGTCGCCATGTCCGGACGGCCCGGCCGCTTCTCCCACGCGATGGCGAAGCCGAGCTTCTGGTAGAAGTCGAGCGTGCGGTGCAGGTCGCCCGCAACGATGACCCAGTGATCGATGCCCTTGATTCCCATCGCCGGCCCCTCGAATCTGATTCGCGCCGGTTGAGCGCCGTGGCGATCTTCGGCGATCCGCCGGTCCTGCGCAACCGTGGATCAGTGGGGCCTCGACCCGCCAGATCGGTCCCATGAAGTAGAGCGGCCCCTCGGCCTTGAGGAAGGCCGGCGCTTCACCCAGGAGGATCCAGACGCGGGTGTCGGGAACATCGGTGACGAGAAGCGACGCGAACAGCCCGAGCTTGGGGCGGACGTGGTAGCGGACCACCTCGCCCGCCGGCACTCGCCCGTGGCCAGCGGCAAGAGCTGGAGCGTCACGACACGGGCTTCGGCGTGAAGGCGACGATCGAGACGGTCTCGCTCGGCGCCGGGCCGCAGGTTCTTGACGATCAGCGAGAGCATCCCGTTGTAGGCGTCGTCGGGAATGGCGAGCGTTGCCGCTGAGGTGCTCCTCGGCGCTCTCCTCGTCGGCGCGATAGCGGACCTCCCGTACCGCCCGGTCTGCCGGTCCATCGAGGCTTCGAGCTGTCTCCGGGAACGAGGGCCCGCGCTGCACGATGCGGTAGCTCAGCAGGGTGAAGCGATCGCGCTGCGAGAAGACGACCGTCTCGTCGTAGAGCGAGCCGTCCTTGAAGCGAAAGACCAGTCGCGCGGTTACCTGGTCACCCGCGCGAACCTGGGCGAAGTCGCCCTGGGCCAGCGTCTCGTTGTCCGTGGTGCTGAAGGACTGGAAACGCACGCACCACGCCTTCCTGAATACTGCACGGCGATCGGCGCGGGCCGGGCGGGGAGGTGCCGAGCAGCGTGAACGCGAGCGCGAAGAAGCCGGCGAATCGAACGCGCTTCGATGACATCGATCCTCCCCGTCGAAGCAGGGTCGACCAAGGAGGAAAGCAGCAAGGGCAATGCCACGGCGTTCCGGGGGATTATGGATAGATTCTCAGGCGTTGCGCGTGCGGGGCCGGTTCAGCCTGGCACATTCTGTCGACCGGCCGACTGTTTGTCGACCATGTCCGTGCCGCCTTCCGGAATGCGTCGCCGCATTCCGGGAACGCGTCAAGGGAAGATTCCGAGCTCGAGGTAGGTGGTGGCTACCTTATGCAGCGCGGTGAGAAACGCCGCCGTCCGCAGGTCGCGGATCCGAGAATCGCGCTTCCACTGCTCGTGAACCTGCCGGTAGGCGGTGATCATCGTCTCCTCGAGGCCGGAGTTCACCAGGTCGATCTCGTCCGCCCCGCGGACGATCGCGTGGCGCTCCTCGCTGGAGAAGCCGCGTCCGGTGGCCTTCTCGATCGCCGAGACCATCCGGTCGTAGGACGCCTCCTCGAAGCGCTTCGCCGACCCGGCCGAAACGCACGTGGGACAGATTCTTGATCCATTCGAAATACGAGACGGTCACCCCGCCGGCGTTGAGGAAGATGTCTGGAATGATCAGCACGCCACGGTCGAGCAGGATGCTCTTCGGCGTCCGCGGTGGTGGGCCCGTTGGCCGCCTCGGCGACGATCTTCGCCTTGATGCGCGGGGCGTTCTCGCCGGTGATCTGGTTCTCCAGCGCTGCCGGGGATCAGAATGTCGCACGTCGAGCTCGAGCGCGAGATTGGTCGGCGTGATGTTCGTGGCGCCGGGGAAATTCAGGATCGAGCCCGTCTGCTTCTGGTGCTTCACCACCGCGTCGAGCGTCGAGCCCCTGCCGGCGATGGATGGCGCCTCGCGCTCGGAGAGCGCGACGATCACGCAGCCGGCCTCCTGGCAGAACCTGAGCCGCGTTGTAGCCGACGTTGCCGAGCCCCTGGACGACGATCGTCTTGCCCTTGAGCCCCGTCGAGAGCCCCACCGCCTTCATGTCCTCGGCCTGGTCGCAGGCCTCGCGAAGCCCGAAGTAGACTCCGCGCCCGGTCGGCCTCCACGCGTCCGCGGATGCCGCCCTGCGTCACCGGCTTGCCGGTCACGCAGGCCATGGCGTCGATGGCTGCCCGGGTAGAACGCGGAGTACGTGTCGTGCGATCCAGGCCATTTCGCGCGGGCCCGTCCCGTAGTCGGGCGCGCGGCACGTCCAGGCCCGGCCCCGATGAAGTTCTTCTTGATCAGCTCGGCGGTGTAGCGGCGGGTGATCCGCTCCAGCTCCTCGACGCGAGTGACTGCTTGGTGTCGATCCGACCCCGCCCTTGGCGCCGCCGAACGGCACGTCGACGATGGCGCACTTGTAGGTCATCAGCGCGGCGAGGGCCTTGACCTCGTCCTCGTCCACGGTGGGCGTAGCGGATGCCGCCCTTGACGGGCACGCGGTGATGACTGTGCTGCGCGCGCCAGCCGGAGATCACCTCGTAGCCACCCTGCGCGCCGGATCGGGAACTGGAAGGAGTAGACGCTGTCGCACACCTTGATCTGCTCGAGCAGACCGGGCGGATAGTCGGTGAGCGCCGCCGCCTTGTCGAAGTAGCTGTTGACCGTCTCGAAGAAGCTCGGCGCTGGACTCATCGGCTTAGGCTCCCTTCTGAACGCGATCAAGCCCAGTATGCCGGGGATACCCGATTCTCGGAAAATTCAATCGTGTTACGGTACATGTACTGAGCCGCCGTTGACGTGCACGGTCTGCCCCGTGACGTGGCGCGCGTCGTCGCTGGCGAGAAATACCGCCACCGCGGCGATGTCGTCGGGTTGCGCCATGCGCCCCAGCGGGACCGCGCTCGCCATGACCGAGAGCTCTTCTTCGCTGCTGCCGTAGCGCGGCTGGGCGGTGTCGGTCAGGCCCGGCGCGATCGCATTCACGCGAATGCCGTGCGGGGCCAGCTCGAGCGCCATCGCCCGCGTCATCGCGACCACGCCGCCCTTGCTGGCCGAGTAGTGCACCCCCGGATCGCGCCGCGAATGGCCTGAGACGCCATGTTGATGACCGAGCCCCGCCGCCGAGCCGGAGACCATCATCTGCGCGGCGGCCTGCGCGCAGAAGCAGCCGCCCTTGAGATTGACGTCGAGGACCAGATCCCAGTCGTCCTCGCGCATCTCGAGAAACGGCACTCCTGGGGTACACGCCGGCGTTGTTGACCAGGACGTCGAGCCCCCGAGCTCGTCCGCGACCCGCGTGACCATCGCCCTCGCGTCCGCCGGTCGGGCGACGTCGCGCCTGCACCAGCGTCGCGCGCCGGCCCGCCGCCTGCACCTGTCGCAGCACCGTCTCGGCCGCGGTCCGATCGTCGAGATAGTTCACGGCCACGTCGGCTCCCTCGTGGGCGAACGCCAGGGCGATGCCGCGCCCGATCCCTTGCTGGGCGCCGGTGACCAGCGCGACCTTTCCTCGAAGTCTCATGGTGGCCTCCCGCCGTCTTCAGCTTTGTCGACTCACGACGAGTATGCTAGGGTCGCGCCGAGAAACCCATCACCGGAGGACGACAATGGACGAAAAGGCATCGGGCTCTGGCTGAACGTCGGCGCCGTCATCCTCGTCGCGGCGCTCGTGATCGACTTCGCGTGGGTCATCTCGACCGCGTTCAGCGCTCACTGAGCGGCCGACTCCGCTCTCAGGGCCGTCGCGCCGCCCGGCATGCCCCGCTAACGATAGCGCCGTCCTGAACGGCACCGTTGTCCTTCCCTTCGTCGGCGCCGTGCGCAGCGACGTCGGTATTCGCGACGGGCGCATCACCGCGCTGGCCGATTCGATCGCCGCGGCCGACGTGCGGACACCGTCATCGACGCGCGCGACCAGCCTCGTGCTGCCGGGCGGGGTCAGACTCGCACTTTCACATCGGAATCTACCGCGACCTGGCCACCGACGCGAGCAGCGAGACCGCGTCGGCGCTCACCGGCGGCGTGACCACGGTGCTGAGCTACTTCCGTACGGGCCAGAACTATCTCAACAAGAGCGGCCCCTACCGGACGATCTTCCCGGAGGTCGTCGCGGCGACCACCGGCCACGCGTACACCGATTTCGGCTACCACATCGGCGTCATGACGACCGAGCAGCTCGACGAGGTCGACTGGCTCGTCGGCGCGCAGGGCGTCGCCTCGTTCAGCAGTACTACATGTTCTACAAGGGGCTCAACCTCACGTCGGACTCGACGCGCGGCAGCGCGTACACCATGGCCGAGACCTACGATCTCGGCCATCTCTACCTGCTGATGCGCGAGGTGGCGGCGGCCGGCCTCCGATACGGCAGGCACGGACGCGTCTCCCTGAGCCTTCACTGCGAGAGCAGGCCGAGCTCATCCGGGTGTTCATCGACGAGGTGAAGCGCTCGGGGCCGGGCGGGCTCGAAGGCTATCACCGGTCGCGGCCGCCGCTGACGGAGCAGCCTCGATCGCCGAGGCCCTGGTGCTGACCGACGCCACGCGCTGTCCCGGTGAACCTGCTGCCATCTGTCGAGCGCCGAGGCGGTCGCGAGCGGCGCCCGGGGCCGGCGCGATAATCCTCACCTCGACATCCGTCTCGAGACGACCGTACACCATCTGGCGCTGACCCACGAGACGGGCCGGCGGCATCGTCGGCAAGGTCAACCCGCCGATCAGGACCGAGGCCCACCGCGAGGCCTCTCTGGCGCGCGGTGTCCGACGGCTGGATCGACACGATCGTCAGCGACCACGCGTGCTGCGCGGAGACGGACAAGGGCGAAGACCTCTGGGAGGGCGCTGCCGGGGTTCGGCGGGACCGCCTTGCTCTATCCGTACCTGTTCTCCGAGGGACACCTGCGACGGAGCTGCCGCTCTCACGGATCGCCGAGCTGCGCGAGCGCGAATCCCGCGCGAGCCTTCGGGCTCTACCCCGCAAGGGCGCGATCGCCGTGGGCAGCGACGCCGACCTGGTCGTGCTCGATCCGCATCGCGAACAGACCGTGACGCCGGAGGTACTCGGCTCGGCCCAGGACTTCACTCCGTTCACCGGCATGCGCGTGCGCGGCTGGCCGACCCACACGCTCCTGAGAGGGCAGCCGGTGTTTCAGGATGGACGCGTTCGGGGCACGCCGCAGGGGCGTTACGTCAAGCGTCCGGTTGCTGCTACACGACGGAGCCGCGCCGAGCGGCGGCTCCTAAGCTCGTCGATCCGGGACACGCGAACGGGGTGGGGACCGAGCTCAGGCCGCCGCGGGCCGACGGCGCGGGCAGGCCTTGTGATACCAGGTCGAGCCGAGCTTGACGTGATTTCCGTTCTTGCGAATTCTCAGCTTGCACTTCGGACACGTTCCCATTCCTGCTCCTTTGCGAGATCTTCGTTACGGCGACGTATTATAGCAGGCACCCCGGCGGATCCCCTTGAAGGACTGCATTTTCTGCCACATCGTGGCTCGCGAGACTCCCGCCGACATCGAGTACGAGGACGACGCGGTTCTGGCCTTCAAGGACATCTACCCGAAGGCGCCCATCCATCTTCTCATCGTACCCAAGCGCCACATCGCCTCGATCATGGTGATGGAGCCCGAGGACGCGGACGTCCTCGGTCGTTGCTTCCTGGCGGCGCGCGCGCTCGGAGAGGCCAAGGGCTGGCCGAGCGCGGCTACCGGCTTCGGGTGAACTGCGGACCCGAAGGGGGCCAGGTCGTATATCACGTCCACGTTCACTTTCTGGCCGGGGACGCGAAAGGGGAGCCTAGCCGCAGCTGCGCTGAAACAAAAGGGCTCCAGGGCATGACCCTGGAGCCCTTGTCGCTCCTGACCGCGGAGCGCTTCTGAGCTTACTTCATCAGGCCGATGGCCTCGACGGCCTTCGCCTTTGGCCGAATCCATGTTGCCGGCCTTGCAAGCAGCCTCAGCCTCGCGGACCAGCTTGGGCGCGTCACCGCCTGCCGCTCTTCGCGCCAGCGAGCGTACGCCGGGGCCTGACATCCTGGCGTGCTGCTGCGCGGGGCCTGAACATCCTGCGTGCTGCTGCGCGGCGCCTGCATCGTCCTGGTGTGCTGCTGCGCGGGCCTGGACATCCTGGCGTGGCGGCGCCTGCCGCGTGCTGCGCCCAGCCTGGACGTCTCGACGTGACTGCTGCGCGGGCCTGGACATCCTGGGTGCTGCTGCGCGGTGCCTGCACGTCCTGCGTGCTGCTGCGCGGGCCTGACATCCCGGTGCTGCTATGCGGGGCGCCTGCACGTCCTGCGCGTGCTGCTGCGCCCAGCCTGGACGCTCGACGGTGCTGCTGCGCGGGCCTGGACGATCCGGGTGCTGCTGCGCGGCGCCTGCACGTCCTGCGTGCTGCTGCGCGGGGCCTGACATCCTGGGTGCTGCTGCGCGGCGCCTGCACGTCCTGCGTGCCGCTGCGCCCAGCCTGGACGCTCGTGACTGCTGCGCGCTGGGCCTGGACGATCCGCGTGCTGCTGCGCAGGCGCCTGCATCGTCCTGCGTGCTGCTGCGCGGGGGCCTGACATCCTGCGTGCTGCTGCGCGGCGCCTGCACGTCCTGCGTGCTGCTGGGCGCTGGACATCCTGCGTGCTGCTGCCGCGCCTGCACGTCCTGCGTGCTGCTGCGGCACCGGCGAGCGCAGCGCGGCGCCTGAACATCCTGCGTGCTGCGCGGCGCCTGCACGTCCTGCGTGCTGCTGCGTGGGCCTGAACATCTTGGCGTGCTGCTACGCGGCGCCTGAACGTCACTGCGTGCTGCTGTGGCGCCGGCTGGAGCCGGAGCCTGGACATCCTGGGTGCTGCTGCGCGGGGCCTGAACATCCTGGTGCGTACCGCGGGCACCCGCCAGCGAGCGCGGAGCCTGAACATCCTGACCGCGGGCGGCCTGCTGCTGGGGCTTTGCAGCCTTCTGCAGCATTGCCTGGGCCTGGCCTGACCTCGGCCGGGCACTGAGACTGAGAAGCCCCGGCGACGGGCGCCAGCGCCGCGAACAACTGCCACGCTCATGACTCGCTGCGCGAAAATCTCTTCATCATCATCAGCCTTTCCATTTCCTCTCGTGTGGTAGAGTGCTGATCTACCTGCCATCGACCCCATTAAACCCACAGCCGCCGCCTCTGTGTCACCCCCTCGGCGTTGAGGTAGAGACGCCAACTCTCGCTGGCAGTACAAGGGAGCAACCCTGAGTGCCACGTCCGGAATCTCGGCAAACGACGCCAGATCAGCCACAGATCTACGGCAGCTCGACTCGGGTGGTTTCGGGAGGACGATGTGCCCTGGCGCTCGTCGAGACCGAGCGGCGGCATTCTGTCCGTCCCGAGGGCCGTGTGATAGCCTGACTGACCGTATGCGACCCGGCTTGGATCTTTTGGCGGCGCTGCTCGTCGCGCCTGGCCTTGAATGGCTGCTTGCGCCGCGCACCAGGCGCCACCAGCCTGCTCCCGGCCCTCGCGGGTACCCGTACGCCACGTTCTGCCGAACGGCGTCCGGGTCATCATCCAGGAGTTCCGCTCCAGCGAGCGGTCGTCGCGGTGCAGCCGTAGGTTCGTGCCGGCAGCCGGCGACGAGGCCGCCTCCGAACTGGGTCTGGCGCACTACCCGAGCACATGCTCTTCAAGGGAACGACCACCCGCGCGCGCGGCTTCGCCGACCGGGAGTCGGCGCGTCGGCGGATCGGGCGAACCGCCGGCACCTCGTCTCGACTACACCTTCTATCACGCGGTGCTTCCGAAGTCGCGCGCCGTGCCGACGATCGAGATGCTCGCCTGACATCAGCGTCAACTCGGTGCTCGACGAGACCGAGAGTCGACCTCGAGAAGAAGGTCGTGCTCGAGGAGATGCGGTTCACCGAGGGCAGCCGCAGCGCCACCTCCCGGCCGGAACGGCTCTACGACGTGGTGTTCAGCGGTCATCCCTACGGACGCGGCCTCGGGACGCCCGAGATCATCCAGGCGCTCAACGCGCGACACGCTGCTCTCCTTCTATCGCCGGCTACTACGTTCCGCGAGTCGTTCCGCGCTCGTCGTCGTCGGTCCCGTTGACCGACCGAAGCGCCCGGGCAGCGGAGCGCTCGCTGGGCCGGCCGCCGCGGCAGCGGCTTTCAGCGGTTACCCGCCCCGGCGCCCGCCGGTCCTCACGCCGCAGGAAAGTCGATACGACCGCGGCCCGGAGCCCTGGCCATATCTGGGCCTCGCGTGGCTCGGTCCGGAAGCTCGACCACGCCGACACCCCGGCCGTCGATCTGCTCGTCTCGATCCTCGGGCCAGTCGCGGTCGTCCGCGGCTGCCGCAGTCGCTCCGCGAGCGGCTCGCGCTCGTCAACTCGGTGCGGTCCGAGTACGCGGCAGCTGGAGGGCCGCAGGCGCGATCACGGTCACCGCGCAGCTCGAGCCGTCGAACCTCGCCCGTGCCGAGGCCGAGGATCTGTGAGGGAGGTCCAGCGGGTGCGCGAGCAAGGCGTGACCGACGCGGAGCCCGGCGCGCCATCACGCGGGCCGAGGCCGACCACGCCTTCCAGAGCGAGACCGCCGAGGGCCGCGCCCGCCGCTTCGGCTGCGCCGAGACGGTCTGGCGGCCTCGCCGAAGAGCTCGCCTACATCGACCGCGTGCGGACGGTCACCGCCGAGCAGGTTCGTCCTCGTGGCGCGGCGCTATCTGATCCCGAGCGCTACGGGCGGGTCGCGTTCGCCCCGTCTCCCCGATGAGCCGCATCGGGCTGGTCGCTCCCGATCCATTCTCCTCGCGATGACCCTCGCGGCCTCCGCCCAGGCGTCAGGAGCCCTCGGTCTCGACCGGCAGGTCCTCCCGAACGGGCTCACGGTGCCGTGCGCGAGGACGCCGCGGCAGGCGTCGTCGCGATGTCGCTGCAGGTGCGAGACCGGCTCGCGCTTCGAATCGCCAGACGACCACGGGCATCACCAACTTCCTCCACCGCGCCATGCTGCGGGTACGAGCAAGCGGACGGCGTGTCCAGCTCGCCAACGAGCGCTATGAAGACATCGGCGGCTCGGTCGACGCCAGCGGCGAGGTCGAGGCGGCCGAGGTGCGGGGTCAGCGCTCGCGCGCCACCGGGAGACGCTCCTGCGCTGATCGCCGAGGTCGCGCTCGAAGCGACGCTGCCGGCGGACGAGGTCGAGAAGGAGCGGCGGCCTTCTCCTCGGTCAGATCAAGGCGCGCGCCGACGCGCCGTTCTCGCTGACCTTCGACACCATGCTGCCGCGACCTCTACGGCGCCGCATCCCTACGCTCTCGCAGAAGCCTCGGCCGGAGGGAAACCATCGAGCGGCTCACCTCGCGACGATCTGTCCGCGCACTACCGGGCGATCTATCGCCCGAGCGCATGGTGCTCGCGGTCTAGCGGCGAGGTGCCGCGTGACCGCGTCGTGCGCGCGGCCGAGCGACTCTTCGGCCGGATGGTCCGCGCGACGGCCGCTGCCGGCCGAGGCGCCCGCCGCGCCGGCGGCGAACGGGCGACCGTCGCGTCATCACGCTTCCGGCCCAGCAGGCCCAGATCGTCGTGGGCTACCTCGCGCCCGGCCTCACGGACCCGCTCTATCCGGCAGTCCGGGTGCTCGGCGCCACCCTCGGCGGCGGGATGGCCGGCCGCCTGTTCGTCGAGCCCGCGACCGCCGCGGGCTCGCCTACTCGACCGGCGTGGCCACGCCGTTCCGTGCCGGGGCCCGCGTGCTTTCGTCGCCTACCTGGGGACGGCGCCGGCCAGCGCCGCGGCGGCCGAGGCGGGCGTGCTGAGCGAGCTCGAGCGCGCGCGGGCCACGCCGGCCACCGCCGACGAGCTGGCGAGGGCAAGGCGTACGTCCGCGGCCAGCTCTCGATGGATCGCCGCACGAACGCGCGCCACGCATGGTATCATGGCCTTCTTCGAGGTCGTCGGCGCCGGCTGGGACTTCCCGAGCGCTTCGGCCGCGCCGTCGAGGCGGTGACCGCCGCGGACGTGGCGCGCGCCGCCGAGCGCTATCTGACCCGGCCGACGGTCGTGGTGCTGCAGCCGACGGCGCCGAAGCGATGATCCCGCTCAAGGACGACGTCCCGAGCAGCGGCGTTCCGTTCGTCACGATCGGGCTGATCGTCCTGAACGTCCTGGTCTTTCTCTACCAGGCGTCGATCGGCATGGGCGGCGAGCGGGCGGCGGAAGCGTTCATCCTCGAGTTCGGCGCTGTCCCGTGCCGGGCTGACCGGCGCCTGCGCGGTACCCGGGGATTTTCCGCCGCCGATCGCGACGATCTTCACCTCGATGTTCATGCACGGCGGGTTGCTGCACGTCGCCGGCAACATGCTCTACCTGTGGATCTTCGGCGACAACGTCGAGGACACGCTCGGGCACGGCGCGCTTCCTCGTCTTCTACCTGCTCTGCGGGCGTGGCGGCGGCCCTCGCGCAGATCGTGGTGCATCCCGACTCGCGCGTGCCGATGGTCGGGGCGAGCGGGGCCGTCGTCGGGGTGCTCGGGGCGTACCTCCTGCTGTTCCCCTACGCGCGAGTGCTGGTGCTCCTCATCTTCGGCTTCTTCGTCCGTGATCGTCCGCTGGCCGGCGAGCATCGTGCTCGGCTTCTGGATCGTCGTCCAGTTCCTCAACGGGCTCATCACGGTCAGCGTGGCGGCAGGGCGCGGCCGGCGGACCGCGTGGTTTGCCCACATCGGAGGCTTCCTGGCGGGGATCGTCCTGCTGTTTCTGATGCGGCCCCGGCGGACCGGTCGCCTATAATGGGCGCGATATGAAGCGATACTCCAGCGCGCAGTTCGAATCGATCGGCTGCTCGTCGACAAGGGCCTCGGTTGAGAGCCGAGAAAGGCGGCCCGGCACATCCTGGCGGGCGACGTGTTCGTGGACGGCGAGCGGGTCGACAAGGCCGGCGCTCTCGTGGCGTCGGGGGCCGAGGTCGAGCTGCGGGACGGGCGCCCGCTTCGTGAGCCGCGGGGGCGAGAAGCTTGTCCACGCCATCGACACTTTCAGGTCAAGGTCCCGGACGGGTGTGCTCTGACGTCGGGCGCCTCGACCGGGCGGCTTCACCGACCGCCTGCTGCAGCGCGGGCGCCACGCGTGTGTGCGCCGTCGACGTCGGCACGGGCCAGCTCGACCAGCGGCTCCGGAAGGACCAGCGGGTCGTCGTCATGGAGCACACTAACGCGCGGGCGCCTCGACCCGCGGGTCTTCGGCGACCAGCCGACGCTCGCCGTCATCGACGTCTCCTTCATCTCGCTCGAGAAGATCCTTCCCGCGGTATTCGGCGTCCTGGCCTCGCGCGGCGAGGTCGTCGCGCTGGTGAAGCCGCAGTTCGAGGTCGGCCGCGAGCATGCGTCGGCAAGGGCGGCGTCGTGCGCGATCCGGCGCAGCATCGGGCCGCGGTGCAGCGCACTGGCGCGCTACGTGGTGCTGCGCGGCTGGCATGTTCTCGGCGTGACTGCATCGCCGCTGCGCGGCCCGAAGGGCAACCACGAGTTCTTCCTCCACTTCACGTCGCACGGCCGCACCGCCAGCGACCTCGAGTCGATGATCAGCCGGAGCATCGAGGCCCTCGCGTGACGCGAGTCGGCATCGTCGCGAAGCCGGACGCGGCCCGCGCCCAGGGAGTCATTCTCCAGCTTCTCCCGTGGCTCACCGGTCGGGGTCACTCCGTGATGCTCGAGAAGGAGACGGCCGACCTCGTGCCGTCGGCGGTCACCGCACGCCGCCGGCCAGGGCGGAGCTCCCGGGTCAGGTCGACCTCCTCATCATCCTCGGAGGCGACGGCACGCTGCTCTCGATGGCGCGGGCGGTGGGCGACCTCGGCGTTCCCTTGCTGGGGTGAACCTCGGCGGGCTCGGCTTCCTCACCGCGACGACGCTCGACGAGATGTTCCCGGCCCTGGAGGCATACTTCGCGTGGCCAGATGGCGATCGAGGAGCGCATGCTCCTGGCCGCCCGGATCGTGCCGCAACGGGCAGCCGCTGGGCGAGTACGCGGCGCTCAACGACATCGTCATCACCAAGTCGGCGATGAGCCGCATCATCGACCTCTCGGTGTCGGTCGAGGGGCGCGGTACGCGACCGCCTACCGGGCCGACGGTCTCATCATCTCGACGCCCACGGGCTCCACGGCCTATTCGCTCTCGGCCGGCGGGCCGATTCTGTTTCCCACGATGGACGCCGTCGTCCTGACCCCTATCTGCTCGCACACCCTGACCAACCGGCCCATCGTGGTGCCGCCGGACGGACCGCATCGAGGTCACCCTCCTGGCCGATCAGGAGGTCATGGCCACCATGGACGGCCAGGTCGGCGTCGGCCTGCGGAAGGCGACACGGTCGAGGTTCGCAAGGCCGCCGCCCGCATCAGGCTCGTGCGCGTTCCCGCAGAAGGACTTCTTCTCGGTCCTGCGGACAAAGCTCAAGTGGGAGAGCGTTAACAGCGTATCCGCTCGGATACCGCTTGAGGTGGCCGCTCCACTGACCTAGCATCGGACCCAGATGCTCCGCGAGATTCGAGTCCGCAACTTCGCCGTGATCGACGCAGTCACCGCAGTGTTCGGCCCGGGGCTCAACGTCCTGACCGGCGAGACCGGCGCCGGCAAGTCCATGCTCATCGACGCTATCCTGCTGATCCGGGGGCCCGCGCCCAGACCGACGTCATCCGCACCGACACCGAGACCGCCACCGGTCGAGGCGGTGTTCGACGTCGAGCCGCGCGTGCCGGTGGCGGCCGTGCTCGACGACGCCGGGCTGGCTCTGGACGACGGCCGGCTCGTCGTGCGCCGGAGCTCGCGCAATCCGGACGCCACCGCGCCTTCGTGAACGACTCTCCGGTGACGGTCGGCCTGCTGGAGCGGCTCGGCGACCACCTCGTCGAGATCCACGGCCAGCACGAGCACCAGCGCCTCCTGGAGCCGGCGCGCCAGCTCGATCTCCTGGACCGCTTCGGGGACGCCGAGGAGCTGCCGCGAGCGCGTGGGGACATCCTCGCCACGGCATCGCGCCGCGCGAGGCCGCGGTCGAGCGCTCTGCGGGCGGCGGAGCGCGATCGAGCGCAGCGCGAGGATCTCCTGCGCTTCCAGCTCTCGGAGCTCGACGGCGCCCGGCTGCGGGAGGGCGAGGAGGACGAGCTGCGCGCCGAGCGCCGGCGGCTCGCAGCACGCCGAGCGGCTGACCGGGGCGCTCGCCGAGGTCGGCGGGCTGCTCGACGAGGACGAGAGCTCGGCGGCGACGCCGGCTGCACGCGCGCCGGGCGTCTCCTGCGCGAGCTCGCGCGGCTCGATCCGGCGTTCGCCGCGCCCGCCGACACGATCGACGGCGCCGGTGCGCTGATCGAGGATGCGCTCGGCGGCCGTGCGCGCAGCTCCGCGAGCGGCGTGGCGGTCGATGCCCGGGCGTCTGGAGGAGGTCGACGAGCGTCTCGACGCGCTCACGCGGCTCAAGCGGAAATACGGCGATACCGAAGCGGCGATGCTCGCCTTCCGGGAGGCGGCGGCCGTCGAGCTCGAGCAGCTCGGTCGCGCACGAGGAGATCCTGGCCGCGCAGGAGAGGACGCTCGCCGAGCTTCGACGCGCGAGCTCGCGCCGAGCCGCGGTCGCGCTGTCGGAGTGCCGGCGCGCGGCGGCGCGACCGGCTCGCCGGCGAGGCGGAGCGCGAGCTGCGCCAGCTCGGCATGGACCGGGCCTGCTTCGCGATCGCGGTCGAGCCCGGTCCGATGGCAGGACGTCGGGCCGCGCGGCCTCGACCGCGTCGAGTTTCGCCTGTCGGCCAATCCGGGCGAGGACGCGCGGCCGCTGGCCAAGGTGGTGTCGGGCGGCGAGCTCTCGCGCACCATGCTGGCGCTCAAGGCGGTCCTGGCGCGCGCCGACCGCGTGCCCACGATGATCTTCGACGAGGTCGACGCGGAATCGGCGGGCGCGTCGCGGCGGTCGTCGCGCAGAAGCTCGCCCGGGCCGCCGAGGGACGCCAGGTGCTCTGCGTCACGCACCTGGCGCCGATCGCCGCCCGCGCGACGCACCACGTGCGGTGTGGAAGCGGCGTACGCGCGGGCCGGACGCGCGTCAGCGCGGAGGTGCTGACCGGCGAGCGCGCGCGTCGAGGAGGTCGCGCGCATGGTCGCGAGGCGAGCGGGTCACGCGATACGGCGCGCGGTCACGCGCGCGAGCTTTTGACCAGGCCGGGTCCGCGAACGCGCCAGGTATAATGAGCACGGCATGATCGACGCGTCTGCTCAAGAAGATCTTCGGCACCAAGCACGAGCGCGACGTCAAGCGCATGCATGCCCGATCGTGGCGGCCATCAACGCGTTCGAGGCGCTCGCTGGCGGTCTTCGACGACGCGGCCCTGCGCGCGAAATCCGGACGAGCTCAAGAAGCGGCTCGAGGACGGCGAGGCGATCGACGACGTCCTGCCCGAGGCGTTCGCGGTGTGCCGCGAGGCGGCGCGCCGCACGGTCGCCATGCGGCACTTCGACGTCCAGCTGATCGGCGGCATGGTGCTCCACTGCGGGCAAGATCGCCGAGATGGCGACCGGCGAGGGCAAGACGCTCGTGGCCACGCTGCCCGCCTACCTCAACGCGCCTCACCGGGCGCGGCGTGCACATCGTCACCGTCAACGACTACCTGGCCAAGCGCGACGCGCAGTGGATGGGGCCGATCTACCGACGCGCTCGGGCTGTCGGTGGGCGTCATCCAGCACGAGGCCTCGTTCCTCTACGATCCCGCGTACGTGACGTCCGGACATCCGGCTGACCTCGCTGCGGCCGTGCACGCGGCAGGAGGCCTACCGCGCCGACATCACCTACGGCACCAACAACGAGTTCGGCTTCGACTACCTGCGCGACAACATGCGCTTCACGCTCGACGAGCTGCGTGCAGCGCGAGCTCCACTACGCCATCGTCGACGAGGTGGACTCGATCCTGATCGACGAGGCGCGGACGCCGCTCATCATCTCCGGGCCGGCGGAGGAGTCGACCGAGCTCTACTACAAGATCGACCGGATCATCCCGAAGCTCGCCGGGCCGGCCACCATCGTCGAGGGCAAGCTGTCGGAGATCGAGGCCGAGAAGAAGGGCGACTTCATCGTCGACGAGAAGGCGCGCGCGGTCGCCCTCGACCGAGCAGGGCATCGCGAGCTGCGAGCGCCTGCTGAACGTCGACAACCTCTACGACCCGCGCAACATCGACGACGCTGCACCACATCCAGCAGGCGCCTGGCGCGCACGCGCTCTTCCGGCGCGACGTCGACTACATCGTCAAGGACGGGCGAGGTCGTCATCATCGACGAGTTCACCGGGCGCCTGATGCCGGGCCGGCGCTGGTCGGACGGCCTCCACCAGGCGGTGGAGGCCAAGGAAGGCGGTCGCGGATCGAGCGCGAGAACCAGACGCTGGCGACGATCACGTTCCAGAACTACTTCCGCATGTACGACAAGCTCGCCGGCATGACCGGCACCGCCGAGACCGGAGGCCGAGGAGTTCGCCAAGATCTACAAGCTCGACGTCACCGTCGTCCCGACGAACCGCACGCTCATCCGCATCAACAACCCGGACGTCGTCTACAAGACCGAGCGCGAGAAGTTCAACGCCGTCGTCGACGACATCATCGAGCGCCACGAGCAGCGGACAGCCGGTGCTGGTCGGCACCGTCTCGATCGAGAAGTCCGAGCAGCTCTCGCGAGCCTGCTCAAGAAGCGCGGCGATCCGGCACGAGGTCCTCAACGCGAAGTACCACGAGCGCGAGGCGGAGATCGTCGCGCAGGCCGGCCGCGAAGGCGCGGTCACGATCGCCACCAACATGGCCGGCCGGGGCACGGACATCCTGCTCGGGCGGCAACCCCGACTTCCTGTCGAAGGAGATCCTCCGGAAGAAGGGGCTCGACCCGGTGACGGCGTCGGCGCCCGAGGCACGCGGCGGCCTCGGCCGAGGCCGCGACGGATCACCGAGCCCGAGCACGAGCGGGTCGTCGAGCGCGGCGGCCTGCACATCGTCGGCACCGAGCGGCACGAGTCGCGCCGGGTCGACAACCAGCTGCGCGGCCGCTCCGGGCCGACAGGGCGATCCCGGCTCCTCGCGCTTCTACCTCTCGCTCGAGGACGATCTCCTGCGCATCTTCGGCTCGCAGCGCGTCCAGAACGGATCATGGAGCGGCTCGGGCATGCAGGAGGGCGAGCCGATCGAGCACAAGCTCGTGACCCGGGCGATCGCCACCGCGCAGAAGCGCGTCGAGACGCACAACTTCGAGATCCGCAAGCACCTGCTCGAGTACGACGACGTGATGAACCGGCAGCGCGAGAGTCATCTACGGCATGCGGCGTCAGATTCTCGAGGGTGAGAGCCAGGCCGAGACCATCGCCGAGTGGATCGAGGAGCTCACGGCGGCGACCCTCGACGCCTACGCGGCCCGCGGCGCCCATCCCGAGGACTGGGACCTCGCCGGCCTCACCGAGGCGCTCCACCGGCAATTCGACTACGAAGGTCGCGTCGGCGCAGTACGACGAGGTGGTCTCCCGCGAAGCGCCTCGACGAGCTGGCGCACGGCGGCCGTGAAGGCCCGCTTCGCCGAGCGCGAGGGCGAGCTCGGCCCCGACCTCTCCACGCGCTCGAGCGTCACGAGATGCTGATCGTGATGGACACGCAGTGGAAGCGACCACCTGCTGTCGATCGACCACCTCAAGGAAGGGCATCGGCCTGCGCGGCTACGGTCAGCGCGACCCCCTGACGGAGTACAAGAAGGAGGCGTTCGACCTGTTCGAGGACATGTTCGAGCGCGTCAAGGCGCGCGGTGATCGAGCGGCTCTTCAAGGTGCAGATCATGCGCGACGCGCCGATGGAGCTGCCGGCGATGACCGCCTGGGCCGACGCGCGCGAGAGCCGCGGCGCCCTGGCCGGCGAGCCGCCGCGGCGGCCGCGCCGGCGCCGCGAGCCGCCGCGGCGCCCCGCACCGCCACCGGGAGAAGATCGGTCGCAACGACCCCTGCTTCTGCGGCTCCGGCAAGAAGTACAAGAAGTGCCACTACCTCAAGGGCCTGAAAAGGGGCGATATTTAGGGCTCTTCCCGGCCGAGACCCCCACGGCTGGTGCTTTTTCTTTGGTTGTTACGCGGTGCCCGTGCTAGAAAACTTCATGCGCCTCGAGTCCGTCACGCTGCACGGCTTCAAGTCGTTCGCCGAGAAGAGCGTCCTGAAGGTCATGCCCGGGATCACCGCGATCGTGGGTCCCAACGGCTGCGGCAAGAGCAACATCTCGGAGTCGGTGCGCTGGGCGCTCGGCGAGCAGAGCGCGAAGTCGCTCCGCGGGCAGCGGATGGAAGACCTGATCTTCCACGGCTCCGCGTCGCGCAAGCCGGTCGGCCTCGCGGAGGTCGAGCTCACGCTTCAGCAACGACGGCGCGCTCTCGGTGCCGTGGACCGAGGTGTCGGTCAGCCGCCGGCTCTACCGGACGGGCGAGAGCGAATACTTCCTCAACAAGAATCGTCTCCGCGCCTGCGCGACATCCTCGACCTCTTCGCGGGCACCGGCGCCAATCCGCGGGCGTACTCGGTGATGGACCAGGACAAGCTGAACCACGTCCTGACGGCGAAGCCGCACGAGCGGCGCGTGTTCATCGAGGAAGCCGCCGGGATCGCGCGCTACTGAAGCAGCAGCGCAACGAGACGCAGGGCAAGCTCGACGCCGCGCGCCAGAACCTCGTGCGCGTGCGCGACGTGATGGACGAGGTGCGCCGGCAGCTCTCGTCGCTCGAGCGCCAGGCGAAGAAGGCGCAGCAGTACAAGACGCTGCAGACCGAGAAGCGCGACCTCGCCCTGGCCCTCGTCGCCGCCGACTACGCCGGGTTCACCGGCCGAGGGCGCAGCGCCTGACGCCGAGCTCGACGCGGCTGCGTGACGGGGAGCAGGGGCTCCGCACGCGGATCACGGCGCTGGCTGCCCGGGAGGCGCAGGCCCGGGAGACCCTGCTGGAGAGCGAGCACCGCCTCTCCGATCTTCGCCAGGCGGTGTCGAAGGTGCAGGGCGAGCTGGAGAGGCTCCTGGAGCGTCGCGAGCAGATGGGCGTGCAGATCCAGGAGCTCGGCGAGGAAGGCGTTGCGCCTGGCCGAAGAGGTGCGGGCGACCACCGAGCGGCTCGCGTCGATCGTGAAGGAGCGGGAGGACGTGGCGCTGGCGCTCCGCGACGCGGTGCAGCTCGCGGCCGACCGCTCCCGCGCGGCCGCCGAGTTCGAGGCCGCCGTCGAGCGCCAGCGCGGCGCCCTCACCCTGGAGCGCGACCATGCCGAGGCGCTGCGTCTCGAGCAGACCCGGCTTGCCGCCGAGCGCGTCGACTCTCATGCGGAGCGCCGGTGAGCTGAGGGAGCGCGAGGCCCGTAGCTGGCGCGCCGCGCCGAGCGGCTCGAAAGCGAGCTCGTGCAGGCCCGCGCGGAGGCGGAGTCGGCTCCTGGCGGAGCGGGCCGTGCTGACCGTCACCCGCAACCGCGCCGCCGCCGAGTTCAGCTCCCTGGAAGAGGAGCACCGCAGGCTCGACGCCCAGGAAGCCGACGAGGCCCGCCGGCTGACCGAGGCCGAATCGCGGCTCGCCGACGCGCGCGTCGAGCTAGCGGCGCGGCGGTCCAGCTTCGAGGCGCTGTCCGAGCTGGAGCGCGCCCGCGAGGGCTACGGCGCGGGCGTCCGCGCGGTGTTCGCCGACGACCGGCGCGCGGCGCTGGCCGGCGTGATCGGGACCGTCGCCGGACCTGCTCGAAGTTCCTCGCGGGATGGAGCGCGCGCATCGAGGCGGTGCTGGGCGAACGCCTGCAGTGGGTCGTGGTCGAGCGCTTCGAGCACGCACGAGCTGCCGTCGCGTACCTGCGCGAGCACGCGCTCGGGTCGGCGACCTTCCTCCCGCTCGAGCACCTGCCCGCGGCGGACGGACGCGGACCGGACGACAACGGCCCGCGCTGGGTGAGCCGGAGCGTCGGCGCGAGCGCGCCGAGTCTGGTCCACCACCTTCTCGGGCAGGTGGCGATCGTCGATCACCTCGACGAGGCCGAGAGCGCTGTGGCGCCGGAACGGCGTCGTGGCCACGTACGTCACGTCGGACGGCGAAGTCCTCGGCCCCACCGGCCGCCTCCATGGCGGCGGGAAGGGGACGGCGAGCGGCACCGAGCACTCGCTGCTGGCGCGCAAGCGTCAGCTGCGCGACCTCGATCTGGAGGTGCAGCGGCTCTCGGCCGACGTGGACGCGGGGCAGGCGGAGGTCGCGGCGCTCGCGGCGTCGGTCGCGCTGGCGACGCGAGCAGATCGTGGAGCTCGGAAGTCGGTGCAGGCCCGCCTCGCCGATCGGCTGGCCGGCGAGAAAGATCTCGAGCGCGCCGCCCAGGAGCACGAGCGGATGCAGCGCCATCTGGAGACGATCTCGTCGGAGTCGCGTCAGGTTGCGCGCGAAGCCGAGGAGACGGGCGCCACCCTCGGGCGACTCACCCAGCGGATCGCGGTCGCGCGCGACGCCGAGGGCGCGATCGACGTCGCCGCCGCGCGTGCGCGAGGCGATCGAGGGCGCGCAGGCCGACGAGGCGGCGCTGAGCGCCGAGCTGACCGGAGTGCCGCGTCGATCTCGCGTCCGTGACCGAGCGGGTCGACGCGCTCGGCCGGGAGCTGTCACGACTCGACGAGATCGAGCGCGACCTGTCGGCGCGCGTCGCGCAGGCGGGCCAGCGTCAGACGCAGCTCGCGGAGCGGCGGACGTGGCTCGCCGACGAGCGCGAACGCACGGACGTCGCGGCGCGCGAGGTCGCGGTGCGAGCGCGACCGCACCGACACGGCGGCCCGGCAGGCGACCGAGGAGCACGACGGTCTGGCCTCCGAGCTTCGCGCGGTCGAGCACGATTCGCGGGCCACCGAGAGCGAGCTCGCGCGACTCGTCGCCTCCGCCCACGAGATCGACATTCGCTCGACCGAATGCCGGGTGCGGCGCGAGGAGCTGGGGCAGGAGGCGTGGCGCGTGTACGGCGTCGACGCGCGGCGCTCCTCGCCGCGTCACGATCCGGCGCGGGATCTCGGCGCGGCGCGAGCCCGCGTGGCCGAGCTCGACGAGCGGCTGACGCGCGATCGGTCCCGTCAACCTGGTTGCCGACGACGAGTACCGCGAGCTCGACGAGCGGCTGACGTTCCTTCGAGCGCAGCACGACGATCTCTCGGCGTCGATCAAGGATCTCGACAAGGCGCTCCGTGGTATGACCCGCACGGCGCAGGACCGTTTCGTGCAGGCGTTCGAGGAGATCAACGGGCATTTCGGAAGACTCTTCGAGCGGCTCTTCGAGGGGGGCGCGCCGAGCTGAAGCTGGTCGAGGCCGAGCCGGACGGAGATCCGCTCGACACCGGCGTCGAGCTCATGGCGCAGCCCGCGGCAAGCGGCTCCAGGCCGTCACGCTGCTGTCGGGCGGGGAGCGCGCCCTCACTGGCCTGGCGCTCCTCTTCGCCATCTTCTACTTCCGCCCGAGCCCTTCTGCGTGCTGGACGAGGTCGACGCCCCGCTCGATGATGCCAACATCCACCGCTTCCTGCGCGTGCTGCGGGAGCTGACGGGCCAGACACAATTCCTGGTGATCACTCACAACCGGAAGACTATGGAGGCCGCCGACGTCCTCTATGGCGTGACGATGGAGGAGCCTGGCCTCTCGACCCTGGTCTCGGTCAACCTGAACGCTCAGTAAGAAGGTGAATAACCCCTCCGCATAGGCTACGCTCGTAGTATGCCCGCCGTCGGCGCGTACTTGCGTGGGCTACGCGAGCGGCAAGAGGGTCTCGATCGATGAGATTGCCCGGTCGACTCGCGTCCTGCACCACTACCTGGAGGCGCTGGAGAGCGACGATCTGGCCTCGCTTCCCGCGCCTGTCTTCGCCAAGGGATTCATTCGCGCCTATTGCCAGGCCCTCGGTGTATCCGCCGACGAGGCGATCACCCTCTACGACCAGCGGGCGGGCCATGTCCGCGAACGGGTGACAATCGCTCCGGCCCCACCGCCGCCACCGCCGCCCTCATTGCTTCCGCCGCCGACGCCCGTTCACCAGGCGCAGGTCGCAGCGGCCGACCGCCGCGGCAGTCGGAGCCGGGGAGCGGTGCTCATCAGCTTCGTGCTCCTCGTGGTCATGGGCGCTGCCCTGTTCGCCGTCACCATGGCCCTTCAGTCCGGGCGAGACGAGGCGGACGGCGCCGCGACGACCCAGGTGGCCGCCACGCCCGTCGCCGGAGCCGGCCCCGGCCCCGGCGCCCGAGCCGGCGACAACCGAGCCCGCTCAGGCGCCCGTCGCCGCCTCAGCCTCCGAAACCGCAGCCCCCGGCGGCGCCCGCCGGCGGTCGCGCCGACGACGGCGAGCGCCGGCGGCCGGTCGCGCGGCCGGCTCCGGCGTCTGTCGACGCCCGCGCCCGCCTCGGCGTCCGGTCCCATCGTGTCGCCGTATCGGCTCGTCGCGCGAACGACGGAGACGACCTGGATACCGCGTTCGCACCGAGGACGGGCGAACCACCGAGGAGACGATCCCGCCCAACGAGGTTCGGGAGTGGGTGTCCAACGGTCCCTTCGTCCTCACGATCGGCAACGCCGGAGGCGTGAGCCTCGAGCTCAACGGCCGACCTGTCCCGCGGCTCGGCGCGAGCGGAGCGGTCATCAGCCGGTTGGTGCTGCCCCCGGACGCTCAGTGAAGTTCTTCGCCGGGCTGGGCGAGCGCCTGCGCGAGGGACTCAGGCGCTCGCAGGAGTTCCTCGCCGGCGGCCTCGGCTCCGTGCTCGAGACCGATCGACCCGTCGACGACGCCCTGCTCGAAGAGCTGGAAGAGCTGCTGATCGCCGCCGATCTGGGGCGCCGCTCGCCGCCGACTTCGTGAATCGCGCGCGCGAAGAAGTCATGTTCGGCACGGTGACCCGCGCCGCCCAGCTCCGGCCGCTCTTCCGCCGCTTCCTGATCGACACGCTGGCGCCGGTCAACCAGCCGCTGAATCTGGATCACCAGCCCGGCGGTCGTACTGCTGCTCGGCGTGAACGGAGCAGGCAAGACGACGACCGCCGCGAAGCTCGCGTCGTCCCTCAAGGGTCGGGCAAGCGCGTGCTGCTTGCCGCGGCCGACACGTTCCGCGCCGCGGCGATCGAGCAGCTCGGAAGCGCTGGGGCGAGCGCATCGGAGTCGAGGTCATCCGGCAGAGCGGCGGGCTCCGACCCTGCCGCCGTCGTCTTCGACGCGGTCAAGGCCGCCACGGCACGCGCGCTCGACGTGCTGATCGTCGACACCGCCGGTCGATTGCACACCAAGACCAACCTGATGGACGAGCTGGCGAAGCTCCGGCGCGTCGTGGAGCGCCAGCTCCCCGGCGCTCCCCACGAGACCCTGATGGTTCTCGACGCGCCGACCGGTCAGAACGGGTTCGCGCAGGCCCGCATGTTCCACGAGGCGATCGGTCTCACCGGCGTATGCCTGACCAAGCTCGACGGCACCGCCAAGGGCGGGATCGTCGTGCGCATCGTCCGCGAGCTCAAGATTCCGGTGAAGCTGATCGGCCTCGGCGAGCGCGTCGAGGATCTCCAGCCGTTCGATCCGCAGGCTTTCGTGGACGCGCTGGTAGCCGAGCCGTGACGGCCGAGGAGTCCGCGAGCGCATTCATGCGGCGAGCGATCGAGCTCGCCGAGCACGGTCGTGGGCTCACGTCGCCGAATCCGATGGTCGGGGCCGTCATCGTCGCGCCCGGCGGCGAGGTCGTCGGCGAGGGATTCCACGCCAGAGCAGGGGCGGCCGCACGCCGAGGTCGAGGCCCTGCGGGTGGCCGGCCGGCGGCCCGCGGCGCGACGGTCTACGTGACGCTCGAGCCTTGCGCCCATCACGGTCGGACTCCCCCGTGCGCTCGTCGCGCTCGTCGCCGCGGGTGTGGCGCGCGTGGTCGCGGCGGTCGGCGACCCCAACCCGCTCGTGTCGGGCAAGGGCTTCGCCGAGCTTCGCCAGGCGGGCATCGAGGTGGTCACGGGCGTGGGAGTCGCGCGGAGGCGGAGGGCCAGAACCGGGTCTTCCTGACCGCCATGCGCGAGCGCCGGCCCGCACGTCATCCTGAAGGCCGGCATGACGCTCGACGGCAAGATCGCCGACCTCCACGGCGCTTCACGGTGGATCACGGGGGCGCCGGCCCGGGAGCGCGCTCACCAGCTTCGCAGCGAGGCGGACGCGCATCGTCGTGGGGATCGGGACCGTGCTGCGCGACGATCCCGAGCTCACCGTGCGGCTGGGACGGCCCTGGCCCCGCGAGCCGTTCCGGGTCGTGCTCGATACGAGAGCCCGAACACCGCGCACGGCGCGCGTCCATCCGCGCGGGGATCTCCGGAGCCGCGCGCTGATCGTGGTCGGCGCGGACGCGCCGGAGGAGCGCACTCGCGAGCTCGCGGGCGCGGGGGCAACCGTCGTACGATGCCGGACGCGGGACGGACGAGTGGATCTGGGAGCGTTCCTGGACGAGCTCTTCGCCCGGGAGGGTCCGGGGAGTGCTGGTCGAAGGCGGGGAGAGGTTCACGCGGCTTTCCTCGATACCGGATCTGGTCGACCGCGTGGCGATCTACGTCGCTCCGCTGCTGGTCGGCGGGCGCGACGCGACACCGGTCGTCGGCGGCGTCGGACGCGAGCTGAAGAACGCGGTGCGGCTCGGCGGCCTGTCCGTGTCCGCGCTGGGCGACGACCTCCTGATCGAGGCGGACGTTCTGAGCCGTACCCGGCGGCTGATGTTCACGGGGATCGTCGAGGAGATCGGCGCGGTGCGGGCGATCAAGGTCGGGCCCGCCGTCGCGACGGCTCGAGGTCGACGCGGCGGTGACGGTCGAGGGCACCGACGTCGGCGGCAGCATCGCGGTGAACGGGGTGTGCCTCACGGTCGTGGAGCGGCGCCCGGCGGATTCACGTTCGAGGTAGGTCCGGAAACCCTCAGCCGGACGGCCCTGGCCCGCCTGGGCGCCGGCGACCCCGTCAACCTGGAGCGACCCCTCCGGTTCGGTGGCGCACTCGGCGGCCACCTCGTCCTGGGCCACGTCGACGGTGTGGGAACCGTGGACGCCGTAACTCGGGTAGAATCGACGGCGCGGGTGCGGATCACGCTACCGGGCCGCGAGCTCGAGCCGCTGCTGATCCCCCAGGGATCGGTGGCGGTCGACGGTGTCAGCCTCACCGTGGCCGCGCTGGGTGATTTGAGCTTCGAGGTGATGTTGATCCCGCACACGCTGGCGGTGACGACGCTTGGACGGCTCACGCCGGGCCAGGCGACGAACATCGAGGTGGACGTGATCGGCAAATATCTCGTACGCTCGTTGGCCCTGAGGGGACCACATGACCGCGTTTTCGACCATCGAGGAGGGGATCGAGGAGATCCGGCAGGGGCGCCTGCTGCTCGTGGTGGACGACGAGGACCGGGAGAACGAAGGCGACCTCGTCATGGCGGCCGACCGGGCGACACCCGAAGCCGGTGAACTTCATGGCCAAGCACGGCCGCGGCCTGATCTGCGTCCCGCTGCTCGGCGAGCGCCTGGACGACCTCAAGATCTCGATGATGGTCTCGGACAACACGGCCCCCATGGGAACCGCGTTCACGGTCACCGTCGACGCGCGGCGGGGCGTGACGACCGGCACCTCCGCCTACGACCGCGCGGTCACGATCCGGACGCTCGTCGACCCGCTGATGCGCCGCCGACGACCTGACCCGTCCCGGACACATCCTGCCGCTTCGCGCGATGCCCGGCGGGGTCCTGAGACGGGCGGGCCACACGGAGGCCGCGATCGACCTCGCCCGCCTGGCTGGCTGCTACCCGGCCGGCGTGATCTGCGAGGTGCCTCGACGAGGACGGCAACATGGCGCGGGTGCCGCAGCTGAACGACCTCGCCCGCAGCGCACGGCCTCAAGATGATCACGATCCGCGACCTCATCGAGTATCGGATCCACAAGGAAAGCTGGTCCGGCGAATCGCGACGACCAAGCTCCCGACCGAGTTCGGCGAGTTCAGCGCGATCGCCTACGACACGCACGGTCGACAGCCGCGTGCCGCTCGCCCTGGTGATGGGCTCGGTATCCGGCGACGATCCCGTGCTCGTCCGCATCCATTCGGAGTGCCTGACCGGCGACGTGTTCCACTCGCGCCGGTGCGACTGCGGCTCTCCAGCTCGACAAGGCGCCTCGCCCGGATCCAGGCCGAGGGGCGCGGCGTCTTCGTGTACATGCGGCAGGAGGGACGGGGATCGGGCTCCTCAACAAGATGCGCGCCTACGAGCTACAGGATATGGGCAGGACACGGTCGAGGCCAACGCCGCGCTCGGCTTCTCACGCCGACCTGCGCGACTACGGCATCGGCGCCCAGATCCTGGTCGACCTCGGGGTCAAGAACTTGAAGCTCTTGACCAACAACCCGAAGAAGATCGTCGGCCTCGAGGGCTACGGTCTGCACATCGCCGAGCGCGTGCCGATCGAGATTCCCGCGACCGAGACCAACCGGAAATACCTCAGCACCAAGCGCGACAAGCTCGGGCACCTGTTGTCGTCGTTGCCAGACTGAGATGGCCGGCCGCGCCCCGAAGGTCCGCCGGGCCGCCCGGAGCGCCGGGTCCCTGAGGTTCGCGATCATCGCGGCCCGCTTCAACGAGCGCATCACGCAACGGCTCGTGGCCGGCGCGCTGGGAGCCCTCCGCGCGGCGCAGCTCGGACCGGACGCGATCGAGGTGCACTGGGTCCCCGGGTCCTTCGAGCTTCCGCAGGCCGCGGGCTCATCTGGCGGCGACCGGCCGGTTCGCCGGGATCGTGTGCGTGGGCGTGGTCATCCGTGGCCAGACTCCTCACTTCGAGCACATCGCGCGTGAGGCCGCCTCGGGGATCCGGCAGGTCGCGCTGGATTCCGGCGTGCCGGCGACCTTCGGGGTGATCACCGCCCTGACCGAGGAGCAGGCATGGGCGCGCGCGGGCGGCGAGGTGGGCAATCGCGGCGAGGAAGCCGCCGAGGCGGCGCTGCAGATGGCCGAATGGGTCCGGAGCATCCAGAACGGCGGGCGCCGGCCGGAGTCCGGCGCGCCTGTCAAGATCTCGCTGCGGCTGAACGGGCGAGCCGGGGCCACGTGCGCCCAGATCGAGGCCACCTCGCGCGTACGAGGCGGCCTCATCGGTCCCCGCTACAAATGGCGCAAATGCGCCGCCGCAAGACCCGCGAGGTCGCGCTCCAGTTCCTGTACCAGCTCGACCTGCACGGCGAGCGACGATCCCGCTCGGCACGAGGCGGAGTTCTGGTCGCGCCACCCGGTCGACGAGGAGACCCGCGCGTTCGCGCGACGCGCCTGGTGCGCGGCACCAAGGCGAACCAGGGGAAGATCGACCAGATCATCTCGCAATTCGCCGAGCACTGGGACCTCGAGCGGATGGCCGTGGTCGACCGCAACATCCTCCGCCTGGCCGTCTACGAGCTGCTGTGGACCGAGGACGTACCGCCGAAGGTCGCCATCAACGAAGCCATCGAGATCGCCAAGAAGTTCGGGACGAAGGAGTCGAGCCGCTTCATCAACGGCTTGCTCGACCGCATCCACAAAGAACTCCGTCCGGCCTCCTGAGCTCTCGCGGTGCGGTACGCGGTGCTCTCGGACGTTCACGGCAATCTCGAGGCGCTCGAAGCCGTGCTGGCGGACGCGGCGACGCCGGACCGACGCGCTGCTCTGCCTCGGCGACCTCGTCGGCTACGGCGCTGACCCGGTCGCCTGCGTCGAGATGGTGGCCGAGCGCGCCCAGACGATCGTCGTGCGGCAATCACGAGCATGCGCGTGGCCGGGCTCCTCGACCTCGACTGGTTCAATCCCCACGCGCGCGCCGCGGCCGAGTGGACGCGTGAGCGACTCGGACGACGATCACCTGCAGATACCTGACCGCGCTCCCGCTGGTCGCGGAGGTGGGCGACGCCACGCTCGTGCACGCCTCGCCCGAGCGTCCAGACGAGTGGGACTATCTCATCAGCGCGGAGGACGGGTTCAACGCGTTCTCGGCGTTCCGCCACGCGCCTGTGCTTCGTCGGCCATTCCCATCCGCCCGGCGCCTGGTCGCTGGGCTCCAGCGGACCCGAGCACCTGCCCGGAGTCGATCGACCTCTCGCTCGAGCGCGGGCCGGCGCTACATCGTGAACGTCGGCAGCGTCGGGCAGCCCCGCGATCGCGATCCGCGCGCGGCCTACGCGATCTGGGACGCGGACCGCGGGACCGTCGTCGACCCGGCGGGTCGCCTACGACGTGAGACGGCGGCGCGCGGAAGATTCTCCGCGAAGGGTTGCCCCGCTTTCTCGCCGATCGGCTCGGCGTGGGGTTCCTGAGCCCGCGTCCGTCGCTGCCCGGCGGCGCTGCTCGCGGTCGCCGCCCTCGGCGTCGCGCTCGGCGTTCCCGCGCACCGACTGGGAGGCGCTCGTCTGGGTCGCGCTGGTGCCCCTGCTCGTGACGGCCGTGAGCCGTCCGCCGTGCGCGCCGCCTTCGGCTGGGGCTGGCTCTACGGACACGGTCTACTTCCTCGTGTCTGCTGCGCTGGCTCGATTTCATCGTTCGAGACCTACAGCGACATTCCGTGGCCGCTGACCTAGGGCCCGACGCTCGCGCCTCGCCGGGCTATTGCGGGCTCTACGTCGGCGCTCGTCGCCGGCGCGGTCTGTCGTGGCTGGCGCGCCGCTCGATCGGCTGGGCCCTCGCCGTGTCACCGCTTCCTGTGGGTCGGCGGCGAGTGGAGTTCGCGGCCACCTCTTCGGCGGCTTTCCGTGGGGCCTTCTCGGCTACTCGCAGTACCTGAGCCTGCCCGTCATCCAGATCGCCGAGCTTGGCAGGCGTCTACGGGGTCTCGCTGGTGATCGTGGCCGCCAACGCCGCGCTCGCGGGCTGTCTCGTCCTGTCGCGGCGCTCGGCGCTCAGCGGGCGTCGTGCTCGCGGGCGCGCTGCTCGTCGGGACGCTCGCCTTCGGGGCGTGGCGCCTGAGCGCGCCCGGCTCCGACCGGCGAGACCCGGGTCGCGATCATGCAGCCCTCGATCGAGCAGCCCCTGAAGTTCGTGCCGGGCCACGCCGCGGCGACGGCTGGCGATCTATCTGGATCTCACGCAACGCGCCGGCGCCGAGCGCCCCAGCTGATCGTGTGGCCCGAAACCGGCGCTTCCCACTCCGCTGCGGCGCGATCAGGAGATCGCGAGGACGCTCGGAAGGCTGTCGGCGGCGGTCGACGCGGCCGCTTCTGGTCGGGCTCGATCGACGTTGAGGGAAAGGCTCCGCCGAAGCTCCGTAACAGCGCGTTTCTCCTCACCGGAACGCGGGATCGTCGGCAGGTATGATAAGATTCGCCTCGTTCCGTTCGGGGAGTTCGTGCCGCTGTCGGGATTGATCGGATTCGTGAGGGAGCTGGGCCCAGTTCATCGCCGAGCTCGAGCCGGGCTCCGCGCGCGAGTGTCTTCTCGGGCCCGCCAGCCCCGTTCGCCGTGGTGATCTGCTACGAAGGGATCTTCCCCGAGCTCGTCCGTGAACTCGTGAAGGGTGGCGCGCGTCTGATCGGTGAACATGACGAACGACGCATGGTTTGGTCGTACGAGCCGGACCGTGGCAGCATCTGGCCATGTACCCGTTCCGGGCGGTCGAGCATCGAGTGGCGGTCGTGCGCGCAGCGAACACCGGCGTGTCCGCGTTCATCGCGCCGTCGGGACGCATCGGGCGGTCACACGGCCCTCTTCGAGCGCACGGTGCTCACGGAGTCCGTGCCCCTGCGCACCGGCGAGACCATGTATTCCCGCTTCGGCGACTGGCTCGCCTACCTGGCGCTCGGCGTGTCGGGCGCGTCGCTGGCCTTGCGCGCCGTGGCGGCGAGCGCGCGTGATGCTGGGCGACGTCAGCGCGCGAGGTTGCCGAGCTCACGACCGCGCTCGAGCGGGCTCCGGAGGCATCTTTGACGTCGCCGCGAAGGAGCAGCGGCTCGCCCAGCTCGACACCGGAGATGGCGCAGCCCCGTCGTTCTGGGAGGACAACCGCCGCGCGCAGGAGGTCATCCGCGAGCGGACCGAGCTCTGCGGCTCGTCACGCGGAGTGAAGGAGCTCGCCGGCAAGGCCGAGGATCTCGCCGGTGATGCTCGAGCTGGCCGAGGAGGCCACCGACGGCAGCCTCGACGCCGAGATCGCCGACAGCATCGGCGGCCTGCGCGAAGGACCTCGACGAGTTCGAGCTGAAGATCATGCTCTCGGGGCCCCACGACACCAAGGCCGCGATCGTGTCGATCCACCCCGGAGCGGGCGGCACCGAGTCGCAGGACTGGGCGCAGATGCTCCTGCGCATGTACCTGCGCTGGTGTGAGCGCGCCGGCCTCGAAGGCCGAGGTCGTCGATCTGCTGCCCGGCGACGAGGCCGGCATCAAGTCCGCGACCGTCGAGGTGTCCGGCGAGTACGCGCTTCGGCTATCTGCGGGGCGAGACGGGCGTGCACCGGCTGGTGCGGATCTCGCCGTTCGACGCCTCGCGCCGCCGGCAGACGAGCTTCGCTTCGGTGGCCGTCGTCCCCGGAGGTCGACGACGTCGAGGTGAACGTGAAGGAGGACGATCTCCGGGTGGACGTGTTCCGCGCGTCGGGGCCGGGCGGGCAGGGGGTCAACACCGCCGACTCGGCGGTGCGCATCACGCACCTGCCGACCGGGATCGTCGTCCAGTGCCAGAACGAGCGCTCGCAGCTCCGGAATCGCGACACGGCGATGCGCATTCTCAAGGCGAGGCTCTACGAGATCGCCGAGAAGAAGCAGCGCGAGGAGCTGGCCGAGCTGACCGGCCAGAAGAAGGAGATCGCCTTCGGCAGCCAGATCCGCTCGTACACGTTCCATCCGTATCAGCTGATCAAGGACCACCGGACCGGGCCACGAGGTCGGCAACGTCGACGGCGTCGATGGACGGCGATCTCGACGGACTGATCAAGGCGCTATCTGCTCTGGGCGCGGGGCCGCGAGGCATGAACCCAGGACGACAACGAGCTGACCCGGCTAGCGGCGTGAGAAGCTCGAGGCGCTGCGCCGCGCCGGCGTCGATCCGTTCGGCGGGCGGTATCCCGTGACGCACTGGGCGCGCGGTCTGGCCGAGCGGCTCGGGAGCGCCGGCGAGTCGGAGCTGAAGGGCTTCGGTCCCGTGAGCCTCGCCGGGCGCGTCGTGACGATGCGCCACCACGGCAAGACGTGCTTCGCCCATCTCATGGACCAGACCGGGCGGATCCAGCTCTACGCGCGCGCCGACGGGCTGGGCGACGAATATCGCGCGCTTCGTCGAGCTCGACGTCGGCGATTTCATCGGCGTCACCGGCGAGATGTTCCGGACGCGGACGGGCGAGCTCACGGTCGCGCGTGAAGCTCGTTCGAGCTTCCTCGCCAAGGCGCTGCGGTCCGCTCCCCGAGAAGTGGCACGGCCTGCAGCGACGTGGAGACGCGCTACCGGCAGCGGTACGTCGACCTCGATCGTCAACGCCGAGGCGCGCGAGATCTTCCTCACTGCGCGGCGCGGCTCGTCCGGGCCATCCGCGCGTTCCTCGACGCGCGCGGCTTCCTCGAGGTCGAGACGCCGATGATGCAGCCGATCCCCGGCGGCGCGATCGCGCGGCCCTTCAAGACGCATCCACAACGCGCTCGGCATGGACCTCTACCTGCGCATCGCCCCCGAGCTCTACCTGAAGCGGCTCGTGGTGGGCGGCTTCGAGCGCGTGTACGAGATCAACCGCAACTTCCGCAACGAGGGCATCTCGACGCAGCACAACCCCGAGTTCACGATGCTCGAGTTCTACCAGGCGTACGCGCGACTACACGGATCTCATGGAGCTCACCGAGGCGATGTTCGTCGAGCTGGCCCACGACGCTGCGCGGCCGGCACGACGCTCGCCTGGGGCGAGCACACGCTCGACCTCACGCCGCCGTGGCGGCGGCTGCCGTTCTTCGAGGGGCTGTCGCAGGCTCTCGGGCTCGGCGTGACGCCGGAGACCGAGGTCGGCGGCCCCGGCGGCGCGGCGCGCGGCGCGCGGGCATCGATCCACGGCGAGCGGCCGGCCTGGAAGCTCTGGAAGGACGTGTTCGAGACCCTGGTCGAGCCGACACTCGTCCAGCCGACCTTCGTCGTCGACTTTCCCGCCGAGCTGTCGCCGCTCGCCAAGCGCAAGCGCGAGAATCCGCGGCTGGTCGACCGCTTCGAGCTGTTCGTCGCCCGCCGCGAGATGGCGAACGCCTACAGCGAGCTGAACGACCCGGTGGACCAGCGCGCGCGCTTCCGCGAGCAGGCGGCGCGCCTGGCCCGCGGCGACGAGGAGGCCCACTGGCTCGACGAGGACTACGTGCGGGCGCTCGAGTACGGCATGCCGCCCGCCGCGGGCGAGGGGATCGGCATCGACCGCCTGCTCATGCTGTTCGCGAACCAGCCCTCGATCCGCGAGGTGATTCTGTTCCCGCTTCTGAGACCGGAGGGGGCCGCGCCGCCGGCGACGAGGGCCAGGAGGACGCGAGTGAGGCGCGGGCTGCCGTTCGAGCTGCTCCTCGGCTTGCGGTACCTCCGATCGCGCGGGCCAGCGCGACGAACATCTCTCGCTGTTCGTCTGGATCGGTCTGGGGGCGTCTTCCTCGGCGGTGGCGGCCCTCATCGTGGTGCTGGCCGTGATGACCGGCTTCCAGGACGGCATCCGCGACCGGATCATCGCCGGCAGCCCGCACCTGCTGATCTTCCAGAGCGGAGGCCAGGGGCTCCGAGGAGGCCGAGCGCATCGCCGGCCGGGTGCAGGTCGTCCGGGGCGTTCTTTCGGCCACGCCGTTCGTCCACCAGCAGGCGCTCTTCACGACGGCCGGCGGGCGGCGCGCGCGGCGGGCCTGATCCGCGGCGTCGACCTCGTCGACCCCGGCGGTCCGGAAGGACGTCCAGTCGCAGCTGCGCCAGGCAGTCTCCAGCCGCTCGCGGACGGCCAGCCCGCGATCCTGCTCGGCCGTGAGATGGCCCGCACGCTCGGCGTGTTCACCGGCGATTCGGTGACGGTGATCTCGCCGGAAGGCGCGATCACGGCCGTCGGCATGGTGCCGAAGATGCGCCGCTACACCGTCACGGGCACGATCGAGATCGGCATGCACGAGTACGACAGCTCGATCGCCTACCTGAGCCTGCCGGCCGCCAAGGAGTTCGCCGGGCTTCCCGCCGGCGTTTCCGGAATCGAGGTCAAGCTCACCGATCCGTTCGACGCCCGGCGTCGGTCGGCCGAGCGGTGGCCGAGACGCTGGGCCCGCGCTTCTGGGTACGCGACTGGATGGAGATGAACCGGAGCCTCTTCGCGGCGCTCCAGCTCGAGAAGCTCGCCCTCTTCGTGGTCGTGACCATCATCGTGCTGGTCGCGGCGTTCGCGATCATCGGCCACCTGGTTCTGCTCGTCGCCGAGAAGCGCAAGGAGATCGGGATCCTCAAGGCGATCGGGCGCCTCGGCGCGGTCGATCACGCATGGTGTTCTTCGCGGTCGGCATGACCATCGGCGTCGCTCGGCACCGTCGGCGGGCGCTGTGGTCGGCCTCAGCGTGATCTGGGCGCAGAACACGTACAAGATCATCCAGCTGGCGGGCGACGTCTACCAGATCGACTACCTGCCCATGAAGCTCACGCTCGGCGACGGCGCTCATGATCATCGGCGCGACGCCTCATCCTGTCGCTCCTGGCCACGATCATTCCCGGCGCGGCGCGCCGGATCGCTCATCCCGGTGGACGTTCTCCGCTATGAGTGACGCCGCGCGCCCGCGCTGCTGGCCGGCGAGGAGCTCGAGAAGGAGTATCGGACGCGGACCGGAGGTCGTGCGCGTTCTTCGCGGCGCGAGCGTCACGCTGCGCGCCCGGCGAGTTCGTCGCGCTGATCGGCGCCTCGGGCGTCGGGAAGTCGACGCTGTTGCACCTGCTGGGCGGCCTCGATCGACCCACGGCGGGGCGCGTCCTGTTCCAGGGCGAGGATCTGGCCGGTCGCGGACGAGGCCGGACTCGCGCGCTATCGGCGCCGGGACGTCGGCTTCGTGTTCCAGTTCTACAACCTGCTCGGCGACATGAGCGCGCCCGAGAACACGATGATTCCCGCCCTGATCGAGCGAAAGCCAACGCGCGAAGTGCGCGATCTCGCGGCGGCGGCCCTCGCCGAGGTCGGCCTCGGCGATCGCATGAAGCACCGGCCCGGCGAGCTCTCCGGGGCGAGCAGCAGCGCGTGGCGATCGCGCGCGCCTCATCAACCGGCCGCAGGTGATCCTGGCGGACGAGCCGACGGGGAACCTGGACCCGAAGACCAGCGAGGTCATCTACGATCTTTTCCTGCGGCTCCAGGCGGAGCGGGGCCTCGCGTTTCTCGTGGCCACGCACAATCCCGACCTGGCGCGAAAGGCCGAGCAGGGCCTACCGGCTGGTCGAGGGCCGGGCGCGCGCGATCGGCGGCAGAGGCGGCCACGAACGGATAACGGTGTTCAAAGAGTTAGTCGAGATCGCGGAGAAAAACGCTAGCAGGCCTTCGGACGGTGGGCTATACTGAGGTCGCAGTCCGGTAACTAGCCGTCGCCGCAAGAGAAATTCGCATCCCGCGACCTGGGGAAGGGGTGGGGAACAGACCAGTGTTTGAACGATTCACGGAACGGGCGCGACGGGTCATCATCTTGGCGAGGGAGGAAGCTGGTCGTTTCCGCCACGATTTCGTCGGGACCGAGCACGTCCTCCTCGGCCTGATCCGTGACGGCGAAGGCATCGCGACGGCGGTTCTTCAGCGGCTCGGGCTCCAGGCTCGAGACGGTGAAGGCGGAAGTCGAGCGAGCGCTCGCCGGATTCCCGAAGACGCTCACGTTCGGTGAAGTGCCGTTCACGCCGCAGGCCAAGCGCGTCCTCGAGCTTTCCATCGAGGAAGCGCGGCAGCTCGGTCACAACTACATCGGCACCGAGCATCTCCTGCTCGGCCTCATGAAGGAAGGCCAGTCCATCGCCGCGAAGATCCTCGAGTCGCTCGGCGCCCGGCTCGACGAGGTGCGGCAGGAGACGCTGGCGCTGCTCGGCGACCAGTACTACTCCGCGGCCCAAGAAGCGCTCCGCAGACGCCGGTGCTCGACGAGTTCGCCGCGCGACCTGACGCAGCTGGCCCGCGAGAACAAGCTCGATCCGGTCATCGGCCGCGAGCAGGAGATCGAGCGCGTCATCCAGATCCTGGCCCGCCGCACCAAGAACAACCCGGTGCTGATCGGCGAGCCCGGCGTGGGCAAGACCGCGATCGTCGAAGGCCTCGCGCAGAAGATCGTCAGCCACGACGTGCCGGACGTGCTGGTGAACAAGCGGCTGCTCCAGCTCGACCTGGGCGCGCTGGTCGCGGGCACGAAGTACCGCGGGCAGTTCGAGGAGCGGCTGAAGGCGGTCATGAAGGAAATCCGCCAGTCGGAGAACGTCGTCCTCTTCCTGGACGAGCTCCACACGCTCATCGGCGCCGGCGCGGCCGAGGGCGCGATCGACGCCTCGAACATGCTCAAGCCTGCGCTCTCGCGCGGCGAGATCCAGACGATCGGGGCGACGACCCTCGACGAATACCGGAAGTACATCGAGAAGGACGGCGCCCTCGAGCGCCGGTTCCAGCCGGTCATCGTCAAGGCGCCGTCGGTGCCGGAAGCGATCGAAGATCATCAGGGGCTGCGCCACAAGTACGAAGCCCACCACCGGGTCAAGATCAGCGAGCAGGCCATCTCCGCGGCCGTGCACCTCGCCGACCGGTACATCACCGACCGCCAGCTCCCCGACAAGGCCATCGACGTGATCGACGAAGCCTCGTCCCGGACCCGGCTGATGGCGCTGACGCCGCCGCCCGAGATGAAGGAGATCGAGAAGGAGCTCGAGCGGGTCATCCGCGAGAAGGACATGTACCTGGAGGCCCAGGAATTCGAGAAGGCGGCCTCGCTCCGCGAGAAGGAGAAGGTGCTCCGCCACCGCGACGAGGAGCTCAAGCGCGAGTGGGAGAAGAACAAGGGCAAGGGTACCCAGTCGGTCGAAGAGGAAGACATCGAGTTCATCGTCTCCCGCTGGACCGGCATCCCGCTCCGAAGCTCGAGGAGAAGGAGTCCGAGAAGCTCGCGCGGATGGAAGAGGCGCTGCACGGCCGGATCATCGGCCAGAACGACGCGGTGGCGGCGGTCGCGCGCGCGATCCGGCGCTCTCGCGCCGGGCTGAAGGACGCGAAGCGGCCGGTGGGCTCGTTCGTGTTCCTGGGGCCGACCGGCGTGGGCAAGACGGAGCTGGCGCGGGCGCTGGCCGAGTACCTGTTCGGCGACGAGAACGCCCTGATCCGCGTGGACATGTCGGAGTACATGGAGAAGTTCTCGGTCTCGCGGCTCCTCGGAGCGCCCCCGGCTACGTCGGCTACGAAGAGGGCGGGTTCCTGACCGAGAAGGTGCGGCGGCGGCCGTACTCGGTCGTGCTGTTCGACGAGATCGAGAAGGCGCACCCGGACGTGTTCAACATGATGCTCAGGTGCTCGACGACGGACGGCTCACCGACTCGCTCGGGCACGTCGTGGACTTCAAGAACACGATCCTCATCATGACCTCGAACCTCGGCACGAGCCTGATCGGCAAGCGCGTCACGCCGGATTCCTCCAGGAGACCGACGAGTCCTCCTACGACAAGATGAAGGAGCGCGTCCTCGAGGAGATGAAGCGGGCGTTCCGGCCCGAGTTCCTCAACCGGATCGACGACATCATCGTCTTCCACGCGCTGTCCCTCGACCACATCAAAGAGATCATTCGCCTGATGATCGCCCGGATCAACAAACAGCTCGCCGAGAAGGGCATCGAGCTGCTGCTGACCCCGGCGGCGGAGTCAGCGCTGGTGGAGAAGGGTACGACCAGACGTACGGGGCGCGGCAGCTGCGTGCGCACGATCCAGAAGCCCATCGAGGATCCCTGGCCGAGGCGATCGTGCGAGGCCAGGTCGCGGAGAGCGCTCGCATCGAGGTGGACGTCGATGGGGCGGGCTTCACGTTCCGCGAAGCGCAGGCCGTCGACGCGCCTCTCGAGCTTGCTGAACACTAGCACGCCGTCCCGACACGCCTGAGAGGCCGGTGACGATAGCGGGACGAGTGCCTCACCGTTGCCGTTGTGTTCGCTGCGAGCCTTTCATCGTCGCAGGAGCCCGAGCGCAGCCGCCCCGGCCCCGCCCATCCTCATCCGGGACATCCGCGTCGAGGGCAACCGGCGGGTGCAGGAAGCCGTCATCCTCGGCCGCGTCAAGAGCACCGTCGGCTCGACCTTCAATCCATCGCGCCTCTCTGAGGACATCAAGGCCATCTTCGGCCTTGGCTTCTTCGACGACGTCCAGATGCGGGTCGAGGACTTCGAGGGGCGGGGTGAAGGTGGTCTTCGTGGTGACCGAGCGTCCCTTCGTGCGCGACGTCGACTTCGTCGGCCACAAGAAGGCCGACCGCGACACCCTGCAGGAGAAGATCGACATCAAGCTCGGGAGCGTCTACAACCCCGTCGAGGTGCAGCGCGCCGTCGACAAGCTCCGCGACTACTACGAGGACGAGGGGTACTTCGAGGTCCAGATCACCCCGACCGTGGAGAAGTTCAGCGACGGCGACGTGCGCCTGGTCTTCAACATCGTCGAGGGGCGTCAGGTCACCATCGACAAGATCGTGTTCCGCGGCAACAAGGGGCTGACCGACTCCCAGCTCAAGGACGCGATGGAGACGAAGGAGCGCCAGTACTACATCCTGCGCGGCAAGGTGCAGCGTCAGCGGCTGGACACCGACGTCGACCGCCTCCTCGCGCTCTACAACGACTTCGGCTTCATCCAGGCCCGGATCGAGTCGACCGACATCGCCATCGATCGCGAGCGCGCGCGCGTGACGATCACGATCACGGTGGTGGAGGGGCCCCAGTTCAGGGTCGGCGACGTGAACGTCACGGGCGTCACCCTGGTGCCGGAGCGCGAGGTCTACCGGCAGATCCGGTTCAAGCCTGGCGACGTCTTCTCCTTGACCAAGATCCGCGACAGCGTCCAGGGGATCCTGAATCTCTACAGCACGATCGGCCGCGCCTCGGCCGGACATCAATCCCCGCCGCGATCAGTGCCCCACCGACAACGTGATCCACATGACCTTCGAGGTCACCGAGGGGCCGGAGGTGTACGTCGAGCGCATCAACATCAACGGCAACGTCCGGAGCGAGGACAAGATCCTGCGCCGCGAGCTGCCGCTGCACGAGGGCGAGCTCTTACACGCTGCAGAAGCGGATCGCGCCCGGCAGCGGCTCGTCAACCTGGGCTACTTCGAGAGCGTGAACGTCACGACCCAGCCGGGCGCCGACAAGACCAAGATCATCGTGAACGTCGACGTGGTCGAGCGGGCCACGGGACTGTTCAGCATCGGCGGCGGCTACTCGTCGGTCGACTCGCTGGTCGGCACCATCGATCTCGCCCAGCGTAACTTCCTCGGCCGTGGCTGGGAGGTCTCGATCCGGATCCGCGCCGGCGCCCAGGTGCAGCAGGGGACCTTGAGCTTCACCGAGCCCTGGCTGTTCGACCGCCCGCTCTCCGCGGGGTTCGACATCTACAAGAACATCCGGAATTACTCGGACTACAAGTACGACACCACGGGGTTGGGTCTGCGCCTGAGCCACCCGTTCGAGGAGTACTGGCGCTGGCTCATCGGCTACCGGCTGTCCCGCGACAACATCAGCGACATCAGTGACTTCGCGTCCCCGTCCCTGCAGGCCGAGCAAGGCATCACGGTGACCTCGGCCATCGGCCTCTCCTTGACGCGCGACAGCCGGGACTTGGTCGCCGCGCCGACGAAGGGCGCGCAGACGGCGCTCTCCTTCGACTTCGCCGGCCTGGGCGGCGACTCGAAGTTCATCAAGGTGAACGCGCTGCAGACCTATTTCTTGCCGATCTGGTGGGGCCATGTCCTCGGGTTCCGGGCGGAGGCGGGTTACGGGTGGGGCTGGTCGGGCGAGCCCTTGCCCTTGTTCGAGCGCTACTTCCTGGGAGGCCCTAACTCGATCCGCAGCTTCAAATTCCACGGCCTTTCGCCGGTGGACGCCGATGGATTCAAGACCGGCGGCACGAGCGAGCTGCTCGGTAACTTCGAGTACATCATTCCTTGCCCTTCGGCTTCCGCCTGGCGGCCTCTTCGACATCGGCCAGGTCTATGGGTTCACCACCCCGTTCGCTCTTTCGGATTTACGCAAGGCGGCCGGTGGGGGTATACGATGGCAATCGCCGTTCGGCCCGATCCGCGTGGACTACGGGTTCAACCTCGACCGGCGGCCGGGCGAGGATATCGGCGCGTTCAACTTCTCGGTCGGCTCGCCGTTCTAGGAGGGTTGGATGAAACAACGGTGTCGTGTGGTCATTGCAGCGGCGGTGCTCCTCGGCCTCGCCGTGTCATCCGCCGTCGCTCAGGCGCCGCGGCCGACCGCGGCCGCCCCGGCCCCCGCGTCGACAAACCGGATCGCGTACATCGACGTGCAGCGGGTCCTGGCCCGGTCCTCGGCCGGCGTGGCGGCGCGCGAGCAGCTCGAGCGCGAGAAGGGCCGGCATGCAGCGCGAGATGGAGGGCAAGCGCCAGGAGCTGGAGAAGCTGCGCGACGAGCTCGAGAAGAAGGGGTCGTTGATGACGGCCGACGCCCGGCGCGAGAAGCAGGAGCTGTTCGAGCGCAAGCGGCGGGACGCCGCGCGCCAGATGGACGATTTCCAGAAGGAGCTCGAGAAGAAGGAGCAGGCGCTGCTCCAGCGCGTCCTCCAGGAGCTGTCGGGGGTCATCGATAAGGTCGGCAAGGACCGCGGGTTCTACCTCATCGTGGAGAAGCGTGGCGCCTCGGTTCTCTACGCCGTCGCCGGATGCCGATCCTGACCGACGAGGTCATCCGCGCGTACGACCAGCAGGCTCCGAAGAAGTCGCCCCTGATGGTCGAGCGTGACGCGCAGGGGCGACCGGCCGGCATGATCGAGGGGTGCACCCGACCGCCCTCGTGGACCCGAAGGCGACGCTCGGCGCGGGCGTCCGGATCGGGGCGTTCGCGGTCGTCGGCCCGGACGTGACGCTCGGCGCCGGCGCCGAGATCGGCCACCACTGCGTGCTCGAGGGGCAGGTCGAGATCGGCGAGCGCGCGACGGTGGGGCACGGCTCGCTGCTCGGCGGGCGGCCGCAGGATCTCAAGTTTCGAGACGACACCCCGTCCGGTGTCCGGATCGGCGCCGACACGGCTATTCGAGAGTACGTGACGGTCCATCGCGCGACAGCCGCCGGTGGGTGGACCGAGATCGGCAACGGGATGCCTCATCATGTCGATGAGCCACGTGGCCCATGACTGTCGGATCGGCGACGGCGCCATCGTCATCAACTACGCGGGCATCACCGGTCACTGCCAGATCGGCGAGCGAGCCACGATCGGCGGCTTCGTCGGCATAGTCCCGTTCACGCGCATCGGCGCGTACGCGTATATCGGGGGTCACTCGCGCGTCAACGCCGACGTGCCCCCGTTCGTGCTGGCGGAGGGCAATCCGGCCGCCGCTCACGGGATCAACGTAATCGGATTGCGGCGCGCCGGAATTTCCGCCGCCGATCGTCGCTTGCTGCAGGACGCGTATCGGCTGCTGTACCGCAGCGGGCTCTCGCCGCGCCGGGCCGTCGAGCGTATTCGCCGGGATCTGCCCGCCGCGGCGCTGGTGACCGACCTGCTCGACTTCATCGCGGGCGCGCGTCGCGGGATCTGCCGCGCGGGATCGGGCCCGGCGCTCGAGGACGAGACCAGCGCAACGACGCGCCCGGAAAGCGAGCCAGTGTAATGGCGGTGCGAGCGTCCGCGGACGATCGAAAGCTGCGCGCCGGAGTCGTGGGCGCCGGGCACATGGGCCAGTATCATCTCCTGGCCTACGCCGAATTCTGGGACATCGAGCTGGTCGGCGTCGTCGATACCGACCGGGAGCGCGCTGCTCAGGTGGCGGCCTACTACGACACCCGCGCGCTGATGGACCATCGCGATCTGATCGGGGTCGTCGACCTCGCCAGCGTCGCGGTGCCGACCGAGCAGCACTTCAAGGTCGCGGCCGATCTCCTGGAGGCGGGAGTGAGCGTCCTCGTCGAGAAGCCGATCGCCCCGACCGTCGAGGAGGCGCGCGAGCTCTTCGCCATCGCCCGGCGCAGCGGCGCCGTGCTGCACGTCGGCCACGTCGAGCGATTCAACGGCGCGGTTCAGGAGCTCAGAAAGATCGTGGAGCGCCCGATCCTGATCGAGTCGCGGCGCCTCGGTCCCTTCACGCCCCGCGTGCAGAAGGACAGCGTCGTGATGGACCTCATGATCCATGACCTCGACATCGTGCTCGGGCTGGTCGACTCGCCGCCGCGGCGACTCACCGCGATGGGAAGCTCGGTGGTGTCGGCGGCGACCGACATCGCCAACGTCCAGATCGGCTTCGAGTCCGGCACGATCGCGCTGATCACCGCCAGCCGCGCCACCGAGGAGAAGATCCGGACCCTCGCGATCACGCAGCCGGACGCCTACGTCGTTCTGGACTACGCCGAGCAGGACATCCAGATCCACCGCCGCGCGGCGCAGGAGTACACGCTCAACCGCGAGTCGATCCGCTACCGGCGCGCCTCCTTCGTCGAGCACGTGCAGGTACACAAAGACAACCCGCTCAAGCTCGAGATCCTTCACCTGGTTCGGGCGGTTCGCCGCGTCCGGGCCGGCGAGGGAGTGGTCCTGGCCGAGACCGAAGATCTCCGGTCGCTCGCCATGGCCCTCGAGATCGAGCGAATGATCCGGGACGGCCGCTGCGAGGCGGCGTACTCGAACCACCTTCCATGGAGCGCTCACTCGGCCTGATCTGCGGCGCCGGCGTCCTGCCGGCGCGCGTCGCCGGCGAGGCCAGGCGCCAGAGATGGCGCGTGGTGGCGTTCACCTTCGGCGAGGTGCCCGGCGTGAGCGCCCACGCCGACCGGACGATCCCCAGCCGCTTCGATGAGGTGGCCGCGGTGGTGGCCACCCTCGCGCAGGAGCAGATCGGCTCCGTGCTCTTCTCGGGAAAGTTCTCGGTCGGGGAGTATCTGCGCGGGCAGCGCCCCGACGCCACGCTCAAGGCGATCGAGGCGGAGGCCGGGACGATCGTCGACGCGAACGTGGCCCAGGCCGTCACCGCCATGCTCGGCCGGATGGGCATCGAGCTTCTCGATCAGCGGCCCTTCCTCGGCGACTGGCTGGGCGGGAGCGGCTGCTGGTCGGCGCGCGAGCCCACCGAGGCCGAGTGGGCCGACGTGCGCCGCGGTCTCACCGTTGCGCGGCTCGTGGCCGACGCGCAGGTGGGGCAGACGGTCGTGGTCAAGCGCGGCGCCGTGGTGGCGGTCGAGGCGATCGAGGGGACGACGGAGACGATCCGGCGCGGCATCGCCGGGGGTGGAAAGGGCGCGGTCGTGGTCAAGGCGGTCGCGCGCGACCACGACTACCGATTCGACATGCCGACTGTCGGTCCCGAGACGATCGAGGTGGCCGCGGCCGGCGGCGCCTCGGTCGTGGCGCTCGAGGCGGGACGGGTGCTCATTCTGGACCGGGAGGCGTGCCTGCGCATCGCCGACGGAGCCGGCATGGCCCTGGTGGGCGTGGAGTGACGGCCGGCCGGTCGCAGGCGATCATGCTCGTCGCCGGTGAGGCCTCCGGCGATCTCCACGGAGCCGGCCTGTGCCGCGCGCTGCGGAGCCTCGACCCGTGCCGGCGTCTCTTCGGGATGGGCGGCGCGGGCATGGCCGCCGCCGGAATGGATCTCCTCGTGGACGTCACCGCGAACGCGGTTGTGGGCGGGAGCGAGGCGGTCGGGCAGGTGCCCCGTCTCTACCGTGCCTACCGGCAGCTGCGGGCCGCGCTTCGCGGGGAGCGCGCCCCGCCGCGCTGGTGCTGATCGACTTCCCGGAATTCAATCTGCTCCTGGCCCGGACGGCGCGGCGCGTCGGCGTCCCCGTCGTGTACTTCATTCCGCCGCAGGTGTGGGCGTGGCGTGGAGGGCGGGTAAGGACGATCCGCAGACTGGTCTCGCTCGTCCTGGCGGTCTTTCCGTTCGAGGCGGCGCTATATCGGCGGGCCGGGGTGCCGGTCGAGTTCGTCGGCCACCCGCTCCTCGATCAGATCGGGTCGGCGCCCACGCGCGAGGAGGCGCGGCGCAGGCTTCGCATCGACGAGCGCGCGCTCGTCGTCGGCCTCTTGCCCGGCAGTCGCCACCAGGAGATCGTCGGCGTGCTGCCGGTGATGCGCGACGCCGCGGCGCGGGTGCTGGCCGCCGTTCCCGGGACTCGATTCGTGCTCGGTCTGGCGCCGACGATCGAGCGGCCCTCGCCGAGCGTCAGCTCGCCGGGGGACCGGATGTCCAGATGGTCGAGAATCAGACGCATGCCGTCATCCGCGCCGCCGATCTGGTCCTCGCGGCCTCGGGGACCGTCACGCTCGAGACGGCGTTGCTCGGGACGCCCATGGTCGTCTGCTACCGCCTGTCGGCGCTCAGCGAGATCGTCTTGCGGCTCCTGGCGCGCGTCCCGTGGATGAGCCTCGCGAACCTGGCGCTCGGGCATGCCGTCGTGCCGGAGCTCCATCGCCGCACGACGACGAGCGAGCGCCTCGCCCAGGAAACCCTTCATCTGCTGACCGACGCACGGGCGCGTGAGGCGCAGCGCGCCGCGTTCGGCGAGCTGACCGACACGCTCGGCGAGCCCGGGGTCGGGGCGCGCGCGCGCGCTGGTGCTCGCCCAGGCGAGCCTTTGACCGTGATCGATGCTCGCGTCGCGGTCTTGCCTCCCGTTGCCGCGACGCTCGTGCGGCTCCTGGGCGGGACGCTCCGCCTGCGAGTCGAAGGAGCCGACGCCCTGGTGCCGCTCTGGACGGCGGCGCGTCCCATGATCTACTGCGTGTGGCACGGACGGATCTTGATGACGCCCTGGCTCAACTCCCGGCTGCGCCGGACGCACGGCGCCCGCGCCGTCAGCGTCCTCGCGAGCCGCTCGCGCGACGGAAGCCTGGTCAGCGGCTACGTGAGCCGCTTCGGCCTCGACGTCGTCCGGGGCTCGTCCTCGAGAGGCGGCGCGGCGGCCCTTCGCGCCCTCGTGACGGCCGTCCGCGGCGGCCGGGATGTGGCCCTGGTGCCCGACGGTCCACGCGGGCCACGCGGCCAGCTCGGACCGGGCGTGGTGGCCCTGGCCGGTCTCACGGCGCGCCGGTCGTGCCGCTGGGATTCGCCGCCAGACCGGCCAACCGTCTGGCGACGTGGGACGCGTTCATGGTTCCGGCGCCCTTCGCCCGCGCCGCCGCGGTGTTCGGCGCCGCGACGACGATCGCCCGCGACGCCGACTTCGAGCTCGCCCGCAAGGACGTCGAGCGAAGGCTGGACGAGGTCACCGCGACGGCCGACCGGCTGGTAGGCGCGTGATGTACGCTCTATATACGGCGCTGGTGCTGATCGGGCTCGCGATGCTCTGGCTTCCCGTCGCGCTGTGGAGGCGCCTGACGCGCGGTGTGCCGATCAACGCCGGAGCCCGCCTCGGTCACGGGGCGCCGATCGGTGAGGGCCGACCCACGGCCTGGCTGCACGCGGTCTCGGTCGGCGAGGCGATCGCCGCGGCGCCGCTCGTCGAGGGGCTCAGGCGTCTTCATCCCGAGCTGCCGATGGTGATGACCACGGTCACGAATACCGGCGCGCAGATCGTCCGGGAGCGATTCGCCGGCCTCGTCACCCACCGCTTCTTCCCCTCGATCTTCCCTGGGTCGTCGGGCGCTTCGCGGCGGCGATCAATCCGGCGTTTCTGATCTGCATGGAGACGGAGCTCTGGCCCAACACGCTGCGCGCGCTGGCGGCGCGCGGTGTCCCGGTGATGATCGCCAACGGACGCATCTCGGACCGGTCCTACCGGCGCTACCGGCTCGTGCGGCGCTTCCTGGCGTCCGTGCTCGCCGACGTGCGTGTGTTCGCGATGCAGTCGGACGAGGATGCCCGGCGCATCATCGCGCTCGGCGCCCACCCCGAGCGCGTCGTCGTCACGGGCAACATGAAGGCCGACGCCGCCGTCGCCGAACCGGCCGGCGCGGTCGATCTGTGGCGCCACCTTCTCGCCCTGAGCCCCGACCAGCGTGTGTGGATCGCCGGGAGCACGCACGCGGGCGAGGAGGACCTGGTCCTCGAGGCGCATCGGGCGGCGCTCGCCGAATCACCGGAGCTGGTCCTGATCATCGCGCCGCGCCATCCGGAGAGAACCGGCGAGGTGCTCGCGCTTCTGGCCCGCAAGGGCTGGGCCTCGATCCGTCGCAGCGAGCTTCCGGTTGCGGTCACGAGCACCGAGGTGACCGCGGTGCCGCCCGTGATCGTGCTCGACACGGTGGGCGAGCTGGCGACCCTCTACTCCATCGCCGACGTCGTGTTCGTCGGGGAGCCTCGTTCCCGTGGGCGGCCACAACCTGCTCGAGGCCGCGCAGCGCCGCAAGCCGGTCCTGGTCGGGCCGCACGTGTCGAATTTTCGCGAGTCCACCAGCCTGCTCGAATCGGTCGGCGCTGCGGTCGTCGTGCGGGACGCGACAGAGCCTCTCGCGAGCTCCGGCGACTCCTGGCCGATCCGGATCTTCGGGTGAAGCTGGGCGACGCCGGATACGAGGCCAGCGTGTCCCGCCAGGGCGCCGCCCGGGAGACGCTCGAGCTCGTGGACCACTATCTCTGGCCCGGAGAGCGCGCATGAAATCCCGCGATCGCTTCATTCGCGGCTGGGAGGAAGGCTTCAGCGCGGGACCGGCCCGCATGCTCGCCGTCGCCGGCGGCGGCTACCGTGGGATTGCTCGGTGCCCGCGAATGGCTCTACGGACGCGGGCTCCTGAAGTCCCGCGCGCTGCCCTGTCGCGTGGTGTCGATCGGCAACCTGACCGTGGGGGAACCGGCAAGACGCCGGCGGTCGAGGTGGCCGTCCAGACGCTCGTCGAGCTGGGGCACCGCCCGCCGTCGTCAGCCGCGGCTACGGACGAACGACGCGCGGCGTCCAGATCGTGGCGGACGCCGCATCGATCAGCCTCGACCCGGAGGAATCGGGCGACGAGCCGTTCCTGCTCGCGCGCCGGCTGCCCGGAATTCCCGTCGTGGTCGGCGCGAACCGCCACGACGCGGCGCGCGTGGCCATCGAGAAGTTCGGCGTGACCGCGATCGTGCTCGACGACGGGTTCCAGCACCGGACTCTCGCGAAGGACCTCGAGATCGTGATGGCGCGGGCGCAGCGCCCGTGGGGAAACGGAAGGCTGCTTCCGGCGGGCCCGCTGCGCGAGCCGCTCGCCTCGCTCGCGCGGGCCGATCTCGTCGTCGCTGCCGGCGCCCTCGGTCTGGACGGCGCGCGCGAGGTGGTGGACGCCGTCGACGAGCACGCGCCGCGCGTGCCCGTCATCACCGCCACGCTGGTGCCGTCGGAGTGCTGGGAAGCGGGCCGCATGCAGCCCGTCGGTCTCCCCGAGCTCGCGGGAAGGCGGCTGGTCGCGTTCGCCGGGATCGCCGTCGCCGGCGGGCTTCGCCTCCACCCTCAAGAGCACCGGGGCGGTCGTCGAGTCGCTGGCCGAGTTCGCCGACCACCACTGGTACTCGGCCGACGACGTCGCGCGACTCGACGCGCGCGCCACGGAGCTCGGCGTCGAGGCGCTCATCACGACCGAGAAGGACTGGGTGCGGCTGCGCCGGCTCTCGCCTGCCGCGCCGGCCCGCTCTACGTCCTGAGCGTCCGGCTCGTGCTGCAGACGGGCGAGCCCGCCTGGCGGCAGGCGTTCCGCCGCGCGTGCCCGTGAAGATCGCCGTGCGGCTGCCGAACTGGCTGGGCGACACCGTCATGGCGGTGCCGGCCCTCCGCGCCATCCGCGACACGTTTCCGGAGGCGCGCGTGCTGCTCGCCGGCCCGTGGGTCGAGCTGCTCGCCGGGCAGGGACTGGGCGACGTGCTGGTGGGATATCCACGCGCGTGGACCGCTCGCCTGCGCGTCGCCGACACGGTGCGCGACTTCAGGGGCGACACGGCCGTGCTCCTGCCCAACTCGTTCGAGGCGGCGGCGGCGGCCGTGTACTGGCGAGGCCGGCGACGGATCGGCTACGCCGCGGACGGACGCAGCTGGCTCCTCACCGACGCGCGTGCCCCTGCCGTCGCCTCGCCGTCATCAGGTCGACGAGTACCTGCGGCTGGCCGCGCACCTCGGGGCCGACACGACGACCCGCGAGCCGCGTCTGACCGCGCCGGAGCCCGATGCCGACTCGCGGCGGCGGGCGCGCGATCTCCTGCGCGAGTGCGGAGCCGGCGAGGACAGGCCCCGGATCGGCGTCCATCTCGGCGCCGCGTACGGGCCGGCCAAGGTGTGGGCGCGCGAGCGCGTCGTCGAGTTCTGCCGGCACGCGCCGGAGCGGGTGTGATCCCCGTGCTGCTCGGAGCGCCGTCCGACGCGGCGGCCGCGGCCGGCGTGCTGCGCGAGGTGAGCGCGGCGAGCCTCGTGGGACGCGACAGTCCCGATCTTCTCCCCGCGGTCCTCACGGAGATCGCCGTGCTCGTCTCCGGCGACACCGGCGTCGCGCATCTCGCGGCGGCGCTCGGCACGCCGGTCGTGGCGCTCTTCGGACCGACCGGATCCGGCGCTGCAGCGCCCCGCTCGGCCGCGCGGCGCGTGATGCGTCATCCCGTCCCGTGCGCGCCGTGCTTCTACCGGGCGTGTCCGATCGACCATCCGTGCATGCGCGGGATCTCGCCGACGCCGTGCGGCGACGAAATCGACGCGCTGCTGGCGCGGACCGCGTGAAGCCGCCTGACGATTCTCCACCTCGCCGCGAACCGCTGGTGGACGGGCAGCGCCGATCCGGTCATCCAGCCTCGTGTCGGGCCTGCGGCGCCGCGGCCACCGCGCGTTGCTCGGGATCATTCCCGGCGATCGATTCGCCGCCAAAGGCGAAGGAGGCGGGGATCGATCTGGTCGAGGCCTCGGATGGACGCGCGCTCGGGCCGCGCGCGCTCGCGCGCGACGTGCTGCGACTGCGCGCGCTCATTCGCGACGAAGGCGTGGACGTCGTCCACACGCACCACTCGCACGATCACTGGCTGGCGGTGCTGGCGCGGCCGACGCGCGAGCTGGGCGGCCGGCCTGCCCGTGGTGCGGACCTTCCACAACCTGCGCGCGGTCAAGCGCGATCGGCTCGCCGCGGCGCTCTACCGCCGGACCGCCGCGGCGTTCGCGGTGTCGCGCCAGATCGAGTCGCGTTGTCGCGAGGTCGGGATCGCCGCCGAACGGGTCGTCTGGATCCCGGGCTCGGTCGACCTGCGCCGGTTCACGGCCGACGCCGACCCGACGCCGATCCGCGAGGAGTTCGCGCTCGGTGACGCGCCGGTCGTCGTCTCGGTCGCGCGGCTGGCGACGAACCGCGGTCACGAGCTCCTGCTCGCGGGCGTTCGCCTGCTGATCCGCCGGCTCCCGCGTGCGCGACTCCTGCTGGTGGGAAAGGGCGAGACGCGCGCGGCATCTCGAGCAGGTGGTTACCGAGCTCGATCTCGGCAAGCGCGTGACCTTCACGGGCTATCGCGACGCCGACCTCCCCGCGGTCCTCGCCGCCGCCGACTGCTTCGCCCTCATGGCGGCGGGCTCGGACGAGTCCTGCCGGGCCGCGCTCGAGGCGATGGCCGCCGCGCGGCCGGTGATCGCCCGCCGCGTCGGCGCGCTCCCGGAGACCGTCGTGCACGGCGAGACCGGGCTTCCTCGATCGACGACGATCGCCCGGAGAGCGTCGCGCACGCGCTCGAGACCATCCTGGAGGATCGGCGCGAGGCGCGGCGATGGGCCGTGCGGGCCGCGCCCGGGCGGAGGAAACCTTCAGCGCCGAGCGATCGGTCGAGACGGTGGAGCGCGTGTACGGAGAGATCTGGTGAGGATCCTCCAGCTCGTCTCCTGCCGCGGCTGGTCGTCCGACGCCTACTGGGCGGCCAGGACGACGCGCGAGCTCGAGCGACGCGGCCACACCGTGACCCTCGCGCTGCCTGGCCGGCACGGAAGCGCGGGTGCTCGACGGCATGCATCGGGAGGGCGTGGAGCCCGTCACCGCGCTCGCGTTCGCGAGCGGCGTTCACCCGGCGCCGACGGCCGCGACCTGGTCCGGCTGCGCCGCCTGCTGGAGCGCGCCGACGTGGTTCACGTGCATCGCGGCAAGGAGCACTGGCTCGCCGCGGTGGCGAATCGCCTGATCGCCCGTCCCCGGCCCGCTCGTGAGGACGCGCCACATCGCGCTGGCGGTGCGGCCCCACGCCGCCAATCGCTGGCTCTACCGCCGCGCCACCGCGCTCGTCGTGACGGTGACCGAGGCCATCCGGGGACAGCTACATCGCCTCCGGGCTCGTGGACGGAGATCGTGTCGTCGCGCTGCCGGGGGCGCCGACACCGAGCGGTACCGGCGCGCTGCCGCGCGATCCCGGATGCGCGCGCGCCTGGGCGGGCGGCCGGGTCACCCGCTGGTGGGCATGGTCGCCGGCCTTCGCGTCATGAAGGGCACGCGATCGTCGTCGAGCGGCGGCGCGGCTGGCGGCGCGCGGGGTCCGGCCTCACTTCGCCTTCGTGGGGCGCGGGAGCGTGGAGAAGATGGTTCGCGACGCGATCGAGCGAGCCGGCCTCGAGAACAGTTCACGACTCGTCGGCTTCGTCGACGATCTGCCCGCCGCCCTCGCCGCGCTCGACATCGCGCTCTACGTGCCGCTCGAGTCCGACGGGATGTCGCGCGTGGTCTTCGAGAGCCTCGCCGCCGGGCGCCCGCTCGTCGCCTCGCGCGTGGGCGTCGTGCCCGAAGTGCTGGCCGACGGCCAGCACGCGGCTGCTCGTGCCGGCGGGCGACGCGGAGGCGCTCGCCGAGGCACTGGCGCGCCTCGTGTCCGACTCGCGCCAGGCGCGCGCGGCTCAGGGGAGGCCGGGCGTCGGCTGATCGGTGAGCAATACTCGGGCGCCCGCGTGGCGGCCGCGCTGGAGTCGCGCTACGTGCGCCTCGTGACCGCCGCCGCGGCGTGAGGATTTCGATCGTCGCCTCCGACCTGTCGGACAACGCGACCGGTCGGGCGGACCTGCTCGCGCGTCTTCTCGCCCCGCGCTACCGAGGTCTCCGTGGTCGGGCCTCGATTCGGCGAGGGCGCTGGATGCCGTCGCGCGACGGCGCGGTCGCGCTATCGCGCCGGTGCAAGGCCTCGGCGCGGCCCCGGCTTCGCGCGCCGCGTGCCCGAGCTCCTCGAGCTGATCGACGGCGAGGTCCTCGTACGCGTCCAAGCCGCGGCCGACGAGCTTCGGGCTCAGCGCTGCTCGCGCGCCGGCGCCGGCGGCGGCCGCTTCTGCTCGACATCGACGACTGGGAGGTCGGGTTCTTCAGCCGCTCGGGCGCCTGGGGCCGCGTCGGTCGCGCCCTCAACCTCGCCAATCCCAACGGGCTCACGTGGACGTGGCTGGCCGAGCAGCTCGTCGGTCGCGCCGACGCGATCACGGTGGCGTCGCGGTTTCTCGAGCGCCGCTTCGGCAGGACCTCATGCCCCACGTGCGGGACACCGAGGCTTGGGATCCCGCCCGCTACGATCGCGCCGCGGCGCGGCTCTCCAGCGCCGGCGACCGGCAAGGTCGTGATGTTCCTCGGGCACTCCGCGCGGGCTACAAGGGCGTCGACGACCTCGATCGAGCGCGGTCGGCTCGCTGGGGCCCGGAGGTCGTGCTGGCGCTCGTCGGCGTCGACCCGGCGCCGTGGCGGCGCCCCGCGCTGGTCGCGGACTCCGCACGTCAAGGTGACTCGGCGAGATCCCGTTCGACGACGTGCCGCGCTACCTCGTCGCGGCCGACGTCGTCGCCGTGCCCCAGCGCGAGACCACGGACACGGTGGGGCAGGTGCCGGCGAGCTCTTCGACGCGATGGCCCTCGCGCGCCCGATCGTCTCGACCTCGGTCTCGATGATTCCGGAGATCCTCGACGGCTGCGGCCTCGTGGTCGAGCCGGGAAACGTGCCGGCGCTCGCCAGCGCGATCAGGCGGCTCCTGGACGACCCGGCGGAGGCCGCGGCGCTCGGACCGCCGCGCTCGAGAGCGCTGCGAGGCCCGCTACAGCTTCCGCGTCGCGCGGGCCACGCTCTTCCCGCTCATCGAGCGCCTGACCGCGGGCTAAGCCGGATGAGAGCGGCGCGAGAAAGCGAGTAGCGCTCCGAAGGGCAGAACGCTGAGCGTCACGTAACGCCACGAGCGGTAGACGTGCCGGAGCGCGGCATCTGTGTCAGGCCACCCTCGGTCAGAGCCGGCCTGACGGCCCCCGCTCCCATGAAAGGCTCCTCATCATCGCGCGGCCGTTCGTGTTCCACGGCGGAGTCGAGCAGGCGACCGCCGGCCTGGTGGCGGCGCTCGTCGAGCACGGCTACGAGGTTCACCTGCTCGAGCCCGCGCGGCCAGGCGCCGATGCGCGGCGTGACGCTCCACACCTCTGCCGCTGCCGCCTCTGCCGTCGGCGGCGCGCGTCCTGGCGCTGGCCATGAGCGCGCCGGCTCGCGGTTGCGCGCGGGAACTGGGACGTCGTGCAGAGCCACGAGCGCACGCTCCGTCAGGACGTGTATCGCGCCGGCGAGGGGTGCCATCGCGCCTACCTGGCGAGCGAGGCCCGTGGCCGGACGCGGGGCCTCTATCACCGGATCGTCCTGGCGCTCGAGCGCCGCGTCTTCGCGCGAACGCCGCAGATCGTCGCCATCGCCCAGGTCGGCCGGCGCGAGATCGAGGCGCTCTACGGCGTGTCGCCCGGTCGTCTGGCGGTGGTGTACAACAGGGTCGATCTCGTGCGATTCCACCCGGCGAACCGCTCGCGGTACCGCGCGGGCGCGCGGGCCGAGGCCGGCCTGCCCTCCGGCGCGTTCACGGCTCTCTTCGTCGGCAGCGGCTTCGCGCGCAAGGGGCTCGCGACGGCGATCGAGGCGTTCGCGGCGTTCTCGATCGCGAGAGGCCGCCTCGTCGTGCGTCGGCAAGGGCGACCGGCGGCCCTATCAGGCCCTCGCCGCGCGACTCGGTGTCGGCGAGCGCGTCGTATGGCTCGGCGCCCGCTCCGATCTCGAGCGCTGGTACGCCGCCGCCGACATCGTCGTGCTGCCGACGCCGCTACGAGCCGTTCGGCAACGTGCACCTGGAGGCCCTCGCGTCCGGGCTCCCCGTCGTCGCGAGCGCGCGCCGCCGGCGGCGCGGAGATCATCGCCGACGGGATCGAACGGCTCGGTCGTCGATCCGCTCGACTCGCGGGCGGTGACGGCGGCGCTCGAGCTGCTTTCGTCGAGCGGCGCGAAGGCGAGGTCGCGGCGGCCGCGCCGGGCTCCGCCGAGCCCTACACCTACGCCGCGCAGGTCGACGGGTTCGCGAGGATCTATCACCGCTCTGCGCGCGCAACGTGCGATTTTACTTGAGAAATCGGGCCATCGACCTTACACTTCTCGCAGTGGCTCCGAGGCCCGCGGTCTTCATCGATCGTGACGGGACGCTCACCGAAGAAGTGGGCTACGTCAACCATCCCAGGCGGCTTCGACTGCCAGCCGCGATCGGCCGAGGCCATCCGCCGACTCAACGGAGCCGGCATCGCCGTGGTCGTCGTGACGAATCAGGCGGGAATCGCGCGCGGCTACTTCTCGGAGGACGTGCTGCGCCGCGGTGAACGCCGACGCTCGTGTCGCAGCTCAACGGACGAGGGCGCATACCTCGACGGCATCTACGTGTGCCCCATCATCCGACCGCGGGCGAGCCGCCCTACCGGATGGTGTGCGACTGCCGCAAGCCCCAGCCCGGGCCTGCTGCTTCGCGCGGCCGCGGAGCTCGGCCTCGACCTCGCGCGCTCGATCGCTGGTCGGTGACAAGGCCTCGGATCTGGTGGTCGCGCCGCGCGGTCGGCGCACGCAGGTCGGTGCTCGTGCTCACGGGCTACGGCCTGGGCGAATGGGAGTACCGGCGCGACTCGTTCCCGGTGCCGCCCGATCACGTCGCGGAGCGACCTGCTCGACGCCGTCGAGTGGGTCGCTCGGAGGCCGGCGGTCGTGACCGGCGCTCGATGCGCGGGGCGCTGGCGTCGATCGAGAAGTTCGCGAGCCGGACGGTCGTCGTGGTCGGCGACCTGATCACCGACGAGTATCTCTTCGGCAAGCCCGTCCGGATCTCGCGGGAGGCGCCGGTGCTCATCCTGAGCTTCTCCGAGCGCGAGGTGCTGCTCGGGCGGCGCGGCGAACGCGGCCAACAACGTCCACGCGCTCGGCGCCCGCGTGCTGCCGATCGGGGTGATCGGGCGCGACGCGGCCGGCGAGGAGCTGATGGCGCTCTTCCGCGGCGCCGGGATCTCGACCGACGGCATCGTGACCGAGACCGGCCGCGACGACGCCGGTGAAGACGCGGATCATGGCCGGCGGCTACCAGGCGACGCGCCAGCAGGTCGTTCGCCTCGATCGCGAGCCGGCGGGCGAGCCGCAGCCCGATCACCGAGGACGCGCTGCTCGCGCGTCTCACGCGCTCTGGCCGCGCGCGTCGACGCGATCGTGGTCTCCGACTACGGCTACGGCACCGTCACGCCGCGGATCTTCGACGAGATCACGGCGACTCGCGCGCGGACCGGGCGCGATCGTCACCGTCGACAGCCGCTACCAGCTGCCCCGGTTCACCGGCGTCACGGCGGCCACGCCCAACGAGGCCGAGCTCGAGCAGCTCACGCGGCGTCGTCGTGGACGACGAGCGCGCGGTGGAGAAGGCGGGCCGCCAGCTGCTGGAGCGGCTCGACGCGCGGCATCGCTCCTCGTCACGCGCGGCAGCCGCGGCATGGCGCTGCTCGAGCGCGACGGCGGCGTCGAGCTTCATCCCGATCCACGGCACCGACGAGATCGCCGACGTCACCGGCGCCGGGGACACCGTGATCAGCGCGTTCACGTCTGGCGCTCGCCGGCGGCGCCGCACCGCGTCGAGGCGGCGTCGCTCGCCAACGTCGCGCGGCGGCGTCGTCGTGATGAAGCGCGGCACCGCAACCGTCTCGCCAGCGGAGCTCCGGCAAGCGCTTGGCGAGTCGATCGGCGCTGCGAGCGGCCTCGCGGACGATCGCCGACGGCGGCGCGGCGGCCGATCGTCTCCGGGCCGAGCGCAAGCGCGATCGTCCTCGCCAACGGCTGCTTCGACCTCGCTGCACGTCGGTCACGTCCGCTACTCTGCGACGCGCGCGCGCGCGCTGGGCGACGTGCTCTTCGTCGGGATCAACTCGGACGCCGCGGTGGCGCGCCTGAAGGGTCGGGGGCGCCCGCTGATGCCGGCGGCCGAGCGCGCCGAGATCCTCGTCGTCGCTCCGCGAGGTCGACCACGTCGTGGTGTTCGACGGAGGACACCGCCGATCGGCTGATCGCCGTCGCTCCGTCCCGACGTCCACGCCAAGGGGCACGGACTACGGCCCGGGCACGGTCCCCGAGGAGGCGACGGTGCGCGCCGTCGGCGGCCGCGGTGGCGCATCGTCGGCGATCCCAAGGATCATTCGACGCGCGACCTGATCACGCGTGGTCCTCGAGCGATTCCGATGAACGATCGCGCTCGTCAAGCTCTCCGCGATCGGCGACGTCGTGCACGCGCTCCCGGTGGCGGCGGCCCTGCGCGCCAGGTCTTCCCGCAGGCGCGCCTGACCTGGGTGGTCGAGCGCCGCGAGGCGGCGGTGCTGCGCGGCAACCCGGCACTCGAGCGAGGTCGTGCCGATCGACACGCGCGGCTGGCGCCGCGTTCGCTCCGCGCTCGCCATCGCCGAGGCGGCCGGCGCGGTCGCGCTCGGCCGCCACCTGCGCGCCGCACGGTTCGACGTGGCGATCGATCTCCAGGGCACTGTCAAGAGCGGCGTGGTCACCGCCGCGACCGCGGGCGCCGCTCCGGATCGGCTTCGCGGCGGCGCACTGTCGCGAAGCCGACCAGCAGCGCTCTTCACGAACCAGCCGGGTGACGCCGCCCCGTCGGCGCCCGGCACGTCGGTCGACCAGTACCTGCGCGCTGCTCGAGCCCGCTCGGAGTACGCGCCGCGCTCGGTGCGAGTTTCCGCTGCCCGACCGACGCCGGGGCCGAGGCGCGCGAGTCGACGAGTTCGTCGCGACTACGGCCTCAAGCCGCAGGACCGGCTCGTCGTGCTCAATCCCGGCGCTGGGCGGCCGGACAAGCGCTGGCCGATCGCGCGCTTCGCGCGACCTGGCGCGGCGGCTCGCGCGACGACGCGGGCGCCGCCGTGCTGGTGCATCTGGGGCCCGAACGGAGCTCGATGATGCGCGGGCCATCGTCGACGGGCGCAGCCGGCCGCGTGTCGCTGGCGCCGCCGACCGATCTCGACGAGCTCCTGGCGGTGCTCCGCCGCGCGAGCGTCGTCGTGGCGGCGACACCGGGCCGCTGCACATGGCGGCGGCGCTCGGCACGCCGTGTGTCGGGCTCTACGGCCCGACGTCGGCCGAGCGCAACGGGCCGTACGGGCAGAGCCACCGGACGCTGCGCGGCGCCCGCACGGCGCCATGGCGTCGCTCGGCCGTCGAGCCCGTCCGCCGGTCCGTCGCGGAGCATTCTCGACTGACGCGTGACGCGACCTGCGCCTCTCCGTCGGTCGTCGTCACGCTGCAACGAAGAGGAGCGGCTGCGCGACCTGCCTGGAGAGCGTGGCGTGGGCCGACGAGCTGATCGTGGTCGACGCGCGAGTCGCAGGACAAGACCGTGGCAGATCGCGCGCGAGTTCACGGACCGTGTGATCGTGCGGCCCTGGCCCGGCTTCGCCGCGCAGAAGAACTTCGGCCTCGCCGAGGCCGGCGGCGACTGGATCCTCTCGCTCGACGCCGACGAGCAGGTCAGCTCCCGAGCTGCGCGAGGAGATCGCTCGCGTGCTGGCCGGCGAACCGGATCCCACGACGGCTACCGCGTGCCGCGGCGCAACATCTTCTGGGGCCGGACTGGATCCGCCACGGCGGCCTCTGCCCCGACTGGCAGCTCCGGCTCTTCCGCCGCGGGCCGGGGCCGCTTCGGCGAGCGCGCCGTCCACGAGTCGGTCGAGGTGACGGGAGCGTGTCGGTCGTCTCTCGGCGCCGCTCATCCACCGGAGCTATCGAGACGTGTCGCCGATTTCCTCGCGCGCGCCGACCGGTACTCGACGCTGGCGGCCGAGGAGCGGGCGCGAAGCGGCGCGCGCGTCGGGCCGAGCGACGCTGGTCCTGCGCCCGGCTGGGCCGATTCCTGTCCATGTACGTCCTGCGGCGCGGCTTCCTCGACGGGCGACGGGGCTTCCTTCTGGCGACGCTCTACGCGTACTATGTGCTTCATCCGCTCCGTGAAGGTCGTGGGAGCGAAGGGAGGACCGCTGATGGCGACACCGGCGAAGGAGCGCGTCCTGTCGGGCATGCGGCCCAGCGGAAGGTGCACCTGGGCAACTATCTGGGCGCGCTGGCCAACTGGGTCGAGCTGCAGGACTCGCTGGACTGCTTCTACTTCGTCGCCGACTGGCACGCTGCTCACCGACCACCTCGACACCTCGGACGTTCCGGCAACACCGTCGAGATGCTGGCCGACTGGCTCGGCGCCGGGCTCGATCCCGAGCGCATCGACGCTCTTCGTCCAGTCGCTCGTGCCCGAGCACGCGGAGCTGCACCTGCTCTTCTCGATGATCGACGCCGGTGAGCCTGGCTGGAGCGCGTGCCGACCTACAGCGAGCGCATCGAGCAGCAGCACCTGGAGTCGCCGTCCTACGGGCTGCTCGGCTATCCGCTGCTGCAGTCCGCGGACATCCTGATGTACAAGACCGCGCTGGGTGCCGGTCGGCATCGACCAGGCGCCGCACGTGGAGCTGACCCGCGAGGTGGCGCGCCGGTTCAACAACGCCGTTCGGCGCGGTGTTCCCGGAGCCCGAGGTCGAAGCTGACCGAGATTCCCGAAGGTCGCCGGGCACCGACGGGCGGAAGATGTCGAAGTCGTACAACAACACGATCGATCTCGTCCGACGCCGCGGAGGTCGATCACACGCAAGGTCCAGCCGATGGTGACCGACCCGGCGCGCAAGCGGCGGACCGACCCCGGCAATCCCGACATCTGCCCCGTGTTCGATCTGCACAAGATCTTCACGCCGCGCGGCGGATCGCGACGGCGTGCGCGATCAGGCTGCCGGACGGCGGGGATCGGCTGCCTCGACTGCAAGGGCGTGCTGCTCAAGCACATGCTGCCGCCGCTGGCGGCGATCCGCGAGCGCCGGCAGGTCTTCGCGGAGAAGCCGGCCGGATCGTCGAGATCCTGCACGAAGGGTCGCGGCGGGCGCGCAAGGTCGCCGCAGGCCACGATGGACGAGGTCCGCGCGCGCGGTGCACCTGACGCCATGAGCGAGAACGCGACCACGAGCGACCTCACGCTCCGCGTCGGGGACCTTCGAGGGCCCCTTCGATCTCCTCCTGCATCTCTGCCGTACCGAACGAGATCGATCTGGCCGGCGCTGCCGGTGCGCACCATCACCGACCAGTACCTCGCGCACCTCGAGGCGATGGAGTTCCGCGATCTCGAGGCCGCGGGCGCCTATCTCGTGATGGCCGCGACGCTGATCTACCTCAAGTCGAAGCTCCTGGTGCCGCCCGACGACGACGCAGGACGAGCAGCTCGACGAGGACGGCCTGACGCTGCGCCTCGAGCTCGAGGCGCGCCTGCGCGAGTACGCGCGGGTGAAGGCGCTGGGCGAGTGGCTCGCCGGGCGCGAGGCCGAGCAGAGCCTGATCTGGGGCCGCCCGGGCAGCACGCTGCCGCCGCCCGAGGACGTGCCGCTCGAGGACCTCAGCGTGCACCTGCTCGAGCGGACCCTGCGACGGTTGATCGAGGAGCAGGGGCGCCAGCGGCCGCGCGAGATCGAGCCGAATCCGCCGTCGGTGATCGAGCGCATGACGGATGATCCTCTCGGTGCTGCGCGACACCTGGTCGCTTGCTGTTCTCGTCGCTCACCGCGGGCGATCGGCGGCGCTCCGAGATCGTCGTGTCGCTCCTGGCGGTGCTCGAGCTGGTGCGCCTGGGTCGGATCAAGACGCAGCAGACGGAGCTCTTCGGGGAGATCGTCATCGAACGCCAGACCGCGGTACCCAATGAGGAGCCTAGCCGTGCCGACTCCAACTGACGTCGTCGAAGCGCTTCTGTTCGCGTCCGATACGCCGCTGGAAGCCGAGCGCATCCGCGAGGTGCTCGATCTGCCCGACGTCCACGAGGCGGGCCGGCTGATCGAGGAGCTGCGCGCGCGCTACGAGGCAATCCGAGCCAGGGCCTGCAGATCGTCGAGGTCGGCGGCGGATATCCGGATGATCACGCGGCCCGAGGTGGCCCCGTGGCTCGTCCGCGCTGGCCCGCGCCCGGACGCGCACGCGCCTCTCGCGGCCGGCGCTCGAGGCGCTGGCGATCGTCGCCTACAAGCAGCCGGTGTCGCGTCCCGAGATCGACGCGGTCCGCGGCGTCAACTCCGAGGGCGGTGCTCGACAACCTCCTCGAGCGGCGGCTCATCCGCATCGCCGGGCGGAAAGAGGCGCCCGGTCGGCCGTACCTCTTCGAGACGACGCGCGAGTTCCTGGTCGCCTTCGGCCTGCGTGACATCGGTGACCTGCCGAAGGTCGAGGGCGAGCTGGTCATCCCGGAGCTGGCGGCCGTCGCCGAGCATGGTGAAGCTGAGACTCAACAAGATCCTGGCGCAGGCGGGGCTGACCTCTCGACGGGGCGGTGACCGCCTGATCGTCGACGGCCACGTCGCCGTCAACGGTGTGGTCACGCGGAGCCCGCCACCCTCGCCGATCCCGACCTCGATACCATCGCGGTGGACGGCCGGCCCTGCCGCCCGCCGAGCCAAGCGCTACGTGCTCCTCAACAAGCCGCGCGGCTACGTCACGACCCTGCGCGACCCGCAGGGACGCCCGGTCGTCGCCGATCTCGTGGCGCGCGACGTCCGGCTCTATCCGGTGGGCCGCCTCGACTGGGACGTGGAAGGAGCGCTCCTGCTCACCAACGACGGGCCCCTCACGCACCGGCTCCTTCATCCCCGCTACGCGCTCCCGCGCGTCTACGAGGCGCGCGTGAGGGGCAGCGTGACCGACGCCGATCCCGCGCTGGCGGCGCGGCGTGACCCTGGACGACGGGCCGGCGCGGCCGCTGGCCGTCGAGCTCGCGCGGGGCGGAGCGCGGGAGAGTCGGCTCCGCCTGACCTTCGCGGAAGGGCGCAAGCACGAGGTCAAGCGATTCTGCGAGGCCCTGGGTCATCGGGTGCTGGAGCTGCGTCGCATCGCCTTCGGTCCCGTCGCACTCGGCGACGTTGCGGCCGGGAGAGTCGCGCCCGTTGACCGCGAGGAGGTGAGCGCTCTGCGCCTCGCCGTCGCGACCTCGCGCGGAAGCCGGGCGCGATTGAGGCCCTGGAGCCGACTTGCCCTGGGACAGGCGCGCGGCCTATAATGCGCGGTACTCCAAGAGCGCGGCAGTAGTGGGAGTCCCTATGAACCTGGACGATTGGCGTTCCAGGATCAACGACCTCGACAACCAAATTCTCCAGCCTCCTCAACCAGCGCGCCGAGGCCGCCCTCCAGATCGGAGACCTCAAACGAAGGCAGGATGCGCCGATCTATGCCCCGGAGCGGGAGGCCGAGATCCTCCGCCGCCTGGCGCGAGACCGGCGCGGGCCGCTCGGCGCTCCGGCCATCGGCGCCATCTGGCGCGAGATCCTCTCGGCGTGCCGGGCCCTCGAGTCGACGCTGACCGTCTCCTACCTCGGTCCGCAGGCGACCTTCACGCACCAGGCCGCGCTCCAGCGCTTCGGCGCCTCCGCGAGCTATCGGCCGGCGAAGACCATCGTCGACGGTGTTCGAGGACGTCGAGCGGGGGCGCGCCGACATTCGGCGTCGTGCCGGTGGAGAACAACACCGAGGGCGCGGTCAACGTCACGCTCGACCGCCTGATCGACTCGGACGCGCTCATCTGCGGCGAGCTGCGGCTCGAGATCACGCAGAACCTCCTGTCGCGGGCCAGCGGGCCTCGACGGGGTCAAGCGCGTGCTCTCGCACCCGCAGGGACTCGCGCAGTGCCGTGTGTGGCTCGCGCAGCTACCTGCCGGACGTCGCGACCGAGCAGTCGCCCTCCACCGCCGCCGCGGCCGAGCTGGCGGCCGCCGACGCCACGGTCGCCGCGATCGCCTCCGATCTGGCGGCGGAGCTCTACGGGGTCCCGATCCTCCGAGCCGGCATCGAGGACAACCCTCACAACTCGACCCGGTTCCTGGTCATCGGCCGCCACGCCAGCGGCCCGACCGGACGCGACAAGACGTCGATCCTGTTCGCGATGCGCAACGAGCCGGGCAGCCTCTACCGGATCCTCGAGCCGCTGGCGGGCTGCGGGATCAACCTCACGAAAATCGAGTCGCGGCCGGCCAAGCAGCGCCCCTGGGAGTATGTGATCTTCGTCGATCTCGAGGGCCACCGCGCCACGCCCGCCGTCGCGTCGGTGCTGCGCGAGGTCGAGGAGCGACCCTGTTCCTGAAGGTCCTCGGGTCGTACCCGGCCCTCTAAGGAGAGAGCATGCCAACGCAGTGGGAGTCGCTCGCGAACGAACACATCCTGGGCATCGCTCCGTACGAGCCGGGCAAGCCGATCGAGGAGCTCGAGCGGGAGCTCATGATCCACAACCCGATCAAGCTCGCGTCGAACGAGAACCCGCTGCCGCCGTCCGACCGCGTGCAGAAGGCGATCATCGGGGCGCTGAATTCCCTCGACCGGTATCCGGACGGCAGCGGCTTCTACCTCCGGCAGGCGCTGGCCAGAAGCACGGCGTCATGCCGGATCAGGTCGTGCTCGGCAACGGCTCGAACGAGCTCCTCGAGCTCCTGGTGCGCACGTTCCTGCGCCCGGGCGACGAGGCGGTGGTGCCCCATCCGTCGTTCCCCGTCTACCCGGCGATCGTGCAGGCGGCCGGCGGCGTGCGCGTCATGGTGATGCTGAAGGAGTTCCGGCTCGACCTCGAGGCCATGGCGCGGGCGATCACGCCGATGACGAAGATGGTGTTCGTGGCGAATCCGAACAACCCGACCGCCACCATCGTCACGCGCGACGAGGTGGAGCACTTCATGGCCCGCGTGCCCGAGCGCACGATCGTCGTCTTCGACGAGGCGTACATCGAGTTCGCGATGGGCCCGGACTTTCCCGACACGCTCGCGCTGGTCAAGCAGGGCAGGAAGGTGGTCGTCCTGCGCACCTTCTCCAAGGCCTCCAGCCTGGCCGGGCTGCGCGTGGGGTACGGCGTCGCCGACGCCGACGCGATCGCCCTGATGAACCGGATCCGCCAGCCGTTCAACGTCAACTCGCTCGCCCAGGCCGCCGCGCTGGCGGCCCTCGACGACGAGGCGCACATCATGGAGTGCGTGCGGATGATCGAGGCCGGCCGGCACTTCCTCTACGACGAGCTCAAGCGGATCGGGCTGTCGTACGTGCCCTCGCGCGCGAATTTCATCCTGGTCGACGTGGGCCGCAGCGCGGCCGACATCTATCAGAAGCTCCTGCACCAGGGCGTGATCGTGCGCCCGATGACGCCTTTCGGCCTGGAGACGGCGCTCCGGATCACCGTGGGGACCCCGAGGAGAACCGCAAGCTCGTGAAGGCTCTGCGCACGGTTCTCGGGAAGCCGGCCGCGTGATTCGCGAGCTCGCGATCGTCGGCGTCGGCCTGCTGGGCGGCTCCGTGGCGAAGGCGGCGCGGGCCGGTCGGCTGGCCCGGCGGATCGTCGGCATCGGGCGTGATGCGGGGCGGCTCCGTCCGGCGCTCGAGGACGGCGCCCTCGACGCCATCACGACGGACCTTGCCGAGGGCGTGCGCGCGGCGGACTTCGTCCTGCTCGCGGCGCCGGTGCTGGCGATCGAGGGTCTGCTCGAGCCGGTGAGCCGCGCGGCCCCGGCCGGAGCCGTCGTCACGGACGTGGGGTCGACGAAGCGCAACATCGTGCGCGCCGCCGAGCGGCTCTGCGCCGAGCGGCCGCTGGCCTTCGTGGGCAGCCATCCGCTCGCGGGCTCCGAGCAGAGCGGCTACCGCGTCGCGCGCGCCGATCTGTTCCAGGGCGCCACGGTCGTCGTGACGCCGACGGAGGCGACCGAGCTCGCCGCGCTCAAGCGGACCACCGAGTTCTGGGAGGCGCTGGGCGCGCGCGTGACGTCGCTCGACCCCGAGACGCACGACCGGACCGTGGCGGCGATCAGCCACCTGCCGCACCTGGTGGCGTGCGCCCTGGTCGACGGCGCGTGCCGCGTCGAGCCGGCCGCGCTCGAGCTCGCGGCGCGCGGATTCCGGGACACGACGCGGATCGCCGCCGGCGATCCGGACATGTGGACCGAGATCTTCCTGGCGAACCGCGACGCGCTGTCGGCGAGCGTCGAGGCGTTCCGGGAGGCGCTCGCCGATCTCGAGCGCGTCATCGCCGCCGGCGCGCCCGACGAGCTGCACGCGGCGCTGGCCCGGATCAAGGCGACGCGCGAGGGCCTGCGATGAGATTCCGCGTGCGCCCGACGCGCCGCCTCGCCGGCTCGGCCGACGTGCCCGGCGACAAGTCCGTGTCGCATCGCGCGGCGCTCCTGGGCGCGCCTCGCCGGGGCACCACCGAGATCCACGGCTACCTCGAGGCGGAAGACTGCCTGCGGACGATCACGGCGGTCCAGGCGCTGGGCGCCGAGGTCACGCGCAAAGGGCCCGGCCAGTACCGGATCGAAGGCTGCGGGCGACACGGGTTGCGCGAGCCGACCGACGTGATCGACTGTGGCAACTCCGGCACCTCGGCGCGGCTCCTGGTCGGCGTGCTCGCGGGCCAGCCCTTCTGGACGATGCTGACGGGCGACGAGTCGCTGCGGACCCGCCCGATGGGCCGGGTCGCCGAGCCGCTGCGCCGGATGGGCGCGGCGGTGGTGGGCCGTGCCGGCGGAACCAAGCTCCCGCTGGCGGTGAAGGGCACGCGTGCCGCTGCGGGCGATCACCCACGACTCGCCCGTGGCGTCCGCGCAGGTGAAGTCGGCGGTCCTGCTGGCCGGTCTGTACGCCGACGGCCCGGTGTCGGTCACCGAGCCCGCGCCGTCGCGCGACCATTCCGAGCGGATGCTGCGGCAGTTCGGCGTCGAGCTCGTCACCGGCGATCGCTCCGTCACGCTGACGCCGGGCGATCTGCGCGCGAGCACGGTCTCGGTGCCAGGCGACATCTCGTCGGCGGCCTTCCTGCTCGTCGCCGCGGCGCTGATCGGTGACCCGGGTGTGACGGTCCGCCGGGCGGGCGTGAACCCGACGCGCACCGGCGTGCTCGACGTGCTCCAGGCGATGAGCGCGAATCTCCGGATCGACCCCGTACCGGCGGCCGGCGCAGCGCGGAGCCGGCGGCCGACATCGCGATGTCGGCGTCGGAGCTGAAGGGCGACCTCGATCGGCGGCGCGCTCATTCCGCGTCTCATCGACGAGATCCCGGTGCTGGCGATCGCGGCGCGCGCGCGCGCGCGGCGTCACCACCGATCGGCGACGCCGCCGAGCTCCGGGTCGAGGAGTCCGACCGGATCGCGGCGCTCGCGCGTGAGCTCGGCAAGATGGGCGTCGTCGTCCGGGAGCGGCCCGACGGCATGACGATCGAAGGGCCCCAGCGGCTTCCGCGGCGCGCCGTGACGAGCGGCGGCGATCATCGCGTCGCGATGGCGCTGGCCGTCGCCGGGCTGGTCGCCGACGGCGAGACGGTCGTCGAGGACACGGCGTGCGTGGCGACCTCGTTTCCGCAGTTCGCGGCGATGCTCAACGCGCTGGCCGGCACGGACGCGGTCGACGGTCGAGGACGCATGAGCAGACAAGCCGGTGATCACGATCGACGGCCCGGCCGGCGCGGGCAAGAGCACCGCCGCGCGACTCCTCGCCGAGCGCCTCGGCTACACGCTGGTGCCCACCGGGGCGATGTACCGCGCTCTCGCGCTGAGCGCGATCCGGGCCGGCATGCCCGCGCGCGACGGCGAGGCGCTCCGGGACCCATCTGGCGCCGCGCGCGGTCGTCGTGACGGGCCGGGCGCGTCTATCTCGACGGCGAGGACGTGAGCGACGCCATCCGGAGCCAGGAGGTCGCCCAGGTGACCTCGAGCATCACGACGCTGGCGTCGGTGCGCGCGAAGGTCACGCCGCTCCAGCGCGAGATGGCGGCCGCCGGCGGCGCCGTCCTCGAGGGGCGCGACACCGGGACGGTCGTGTGCCCGGACGCCGAGGTGAAGTTCTACCTGACCGCGCTCGCTCGAGGCGCGGGCGCGGCGCCGCCAGGCCGAGCTGGCGTCGGCCGGAACGCCGGCGCCGCTGGACGCGATCACGGCCGAGCTGCGCGCGCGCGACACCGCAGGATGAGACGCGCGAGCTGGCGCCGCTCCGGAAGGCGCCGGACGCGATCGAGGTCGACACCTCCGACCTCACGCGTCGAGCAGGTGCGTCGAGCGGCTGCTCGAGACGGATCGAGCGCCGGCGCGGCGGCGCGGGCCAGCGGTGTCCGCCCCGCCCGCGAACCGGCTCTACACCGGTCATGAGAATTCCGGCCGTCGCGCTGGCGCGCACCATGTTCCGGCTGGAATCGAGAGGCCGCGAGAACGTTCCGGCGACGGGCCCGGTGCTGCTGGTCGTCGAACCACTCGAGCGTCCTGGATCCGCCGCTGATCGGCTCCGCCGTCAGCCGCCAGCTGAGCTTCCTGGCCAAGGCGGAGCTGTTCGACCTGCCCCTGTTCGGCGGCGCTGATCCGGCGGCTCAACGCGCGCCCGATCCGGCGCGAGGGGCCGATCCCTCCGCGCTGCGGACCGCGATGCGGGTGCTCGAGGACGGCGGAGCCCTCTGATCTTCCCGAAGGTACGCGCGGCGAGGAGGGTATCATCCGTTCCGCGAAGACCGGGGCGGGCATGCTGGCGGTGCTGAGCGGGGCGCCCGTGGTACCGGTCTACATCCAGGGCTCCGGCCGTGCCTGGCCGCGGGGTCGCAAGCTGCCGCGCCCGCGAAGGTGACGGTCACGTTCGGCAAGGCGCTCCGGTTCGAGGCCGAGCGCGGCGCCGATCGCAAGCGGCAATACGAGATTGCCAGCCGCGAGATGATGGAGGCGATCACGCGGCTCAAGGACGGAAGTACCGACCATGCCCGCACGCGCTGGTCGGCGGTGTCGGCGGCTCGAAGCAAATAAAATGACGGGAGGAACGGGTGGTATGAAGAACGACCCACGGAATTACCTCGGCGGACCGCGCGGGGAGGGCGGCGACGCGGCCGAGGAACGGATGGAGGACTGGTACCAGAGCGGCGTGACCGAGTTCGAGGAAGGCGAGGTGGTCCGCGGCCGCGTGGTCCACGTCGGCTCGAGCGAGGTGCTCGTCGACGTCGGCTACAAGAGCGAGGGCGCGATCCCGATCGAGGAGTTCCACCGCCACGGCACCCTGCCGAAGGTGGGCGAAGAGATCGAGGTCTACCTCGAGGCCAAGGAGGACTCCGAGGGCCTCATCGTTCTCTCGAAGGACAAGGCCGACAAGATCAAGGTCTGGGACGCGATCACCCAGGCCTACGAGAAGGGCGCGCCGGTGGAGAGGCCGCGGTGGTCGAGGTCGTCAAGGGCGGCCTCGCCGTCGACGTCGGCGTCAAGGCGTTCCTGCCGGGCTCCCAGGTCGACCTCCGTCCCGTGAAGAACCTGGCCTCGATGGTCGGCCAGACGATCCGGTCCAAGGTGATCAAGCTCAACCGGCGCCGCGGGCAACGTCGTGCTCTCGCGCCGCTCGGTGCTCGAGGAAGAGCGCGAGGAGAAGAAGAAGCACACCCTCCAGGTGCTGGCGGAGGGGATGGTGCTCACCGGGACCGTCAAGAACATCACCGACTACGGCGCGTTCATCGACCTCGGCGGCATCGACGGGCTCCTGCACGTGACGGACATGAGCTGGGGCCGCGTCGGCCATCCGTCCGAGATCTTCCAGGTCGGCGACCAGGTCGAGGTCGTCGTCCTCCACTTCGACCGCGAGACCGGCCGAGTGTCGCTCGGCTACAAGCAGAAGTCGTCGGATCCGTGGGAGCGCGTCGAGAAGACGTATCGCGGCCGGCACCAAGACGCACGGGCAAGGTCGTGAGCCTCACCAACTACGGCGCCTTCATCGAGCTCGAGCCCGGCGTCGAGGGGCTCGTGCACGTGTCCGAGATGTCGTGGACCCGGCGCGTGCGCCATCCCTCGAAGCTCGTCAACGTCGGCGACGAGGTCGAGGTGATCGTGCTCGACGTGAACCGCGCCGCCAAGCGGATCTCGCTCGGCATGAAGCAGGTGGAGCCCGATCCGTGGGCGACCATCGAGGAGCGCTACCGGCCCGGCGCGGGTGGCCGGGCGCGTACGGAACCTCACCGACTTCGGCGCCTTCATCGAGCTCGAGCCCGGTGTCGACGGGCTCCTGCACATCTCGGACATGTCCTGGACGCGGAACGTGGGGCATCCGTCGGAGATCCTCAAGAAGGGCCAGGACCTCGAGACGCAGATCCTGAACCTCGACCGTGAGAACAAGCGGATCTCGCTCGGCCTCAAGCAGGTTCAGCCCGATCCGTGGACTACCGTCGCCCAGCGCTACCCGATGGGATCGCGGGTCACCGGCAAGATCGTGCGCCTCACCGACTTCGGCGCGTTCGTCGAGCTGGAGGCCGGCGTGGACGGGCTGCTGCACATCTCGCAGATGTCCAGCCGCCCGATCGGCCGGCCCCGACGAGCTCGTCAGCGTCGGCGACGAGCTGACGTTGCTGGTCATCCGCGTGGATCCCAACGAGCGGCGGATCGGCCTCTCCCTCAAGGAGCTGGCCCACGCCATCGAGCCGCCGAAGGAGATGGAGGGAGAGCGAGGCGGCGGACGTCGAGGCAGGCCGGCGGCGGCGGCAAGCATCGTGACGACTACGACTACGACGACGAGGAATAGAGCGGTCCGTCGGCGTACCGGTTCTGCTGCTGCGCTGTTGATCTACCTGGGAGTCGGCGGCGCTCTTCGTGGCCGCTCTGTCCGTGCGCGCGTCGCGCCCGAGGGCGGGCGGGTCGCTGCTTCGGGGCGCGCAGGTCGCCCTCGTGGAGCTCGACGGGCCCATCATCGACGTCGACGACCTCGCTTCGCGAGCTCAAGGGCCATCGCGACAACCCGATCGGTCAAGGCGGTGGTGATCCGGATCAACAGCCCGGGGCGTGGTCGGCCCACCCAGGAGCTGCACGCGGCCCTCACCCGGCTGCGCGAGGCGGGCAAGCCCGTGGTCGCCTCGCTCGGCTCGGTGGCCGCCTCGGGCGGCTACTACGCGGCGGTCGCCGCCGACAAGATCTACGCCAGCCCCGGCACGCTCACCGGCTCGATCGGCGTCATCATGCGGCTGGCCAACGTGGACGGACTCCTGAAGAAGGTCGGTGTCGACTTCGTCGTCGTGAAGGCTGGGCAGCTCAGGCGACATCGGCAACTTCGCGCGCGCGATGACTCCCGAGGAGCGCCGCGTGCTGCAGGCGATGCTGGACGACGTCCACGCGCAGTTCATCGACGCGGTCGCCGCCGGCCGGAAGCTCGACCGCGCGCGGGTCCTCGCCTTCGCCGACGGGCGGATCGTCTCCGGCGCGCCAGGCGAAGGCGCTGGGAACGCATGATCGACGACGCTAGGCGGACTCGAGGAGGCGCTCGACGGGCGCCGCGGTGCTGCGGGCATTCCAGCCTCCGCGAGTGGTCGGGCCGCGCCGTCGAGCTTTCGATCATGGATCCTGGTCAGAAATCGGCTCGATCTCGACAGTGGGCCGGTGTTCCGCCGGACTCTGCTCGGTGTTCAAGACGCCCGCTCTACTCTGATGGATTGAAGAGCGCGCTTGGCTGTGAAACGCTCAAGCTTCGTACCAGGACTAAATCGTAGGGTGATTGTATTATGTAGAGCCAAATGCATTGAGATCGCCAGTGATTCCAGGGTGCCTCCGGCCAACACAGCGTCGTGGCGAGAGGCCCGCCTCGGGGAATCGTCAGCGCGGCCGCGGAAGGTGACGGCTCCAACCCCTACGATGGTTGACATTCTCGAAAGCAGCATGCTAGCGTGCTCATCTGAGTTTGAGTCCGGGCCACCCGGAAATTGCGACGGAGTAAACGATGACCGAAAGCCGACCTCATCGACGAAGTTTCCAAGATCTCGAGCTTGACCAAGAAAGAGCGGAAACGATCGTCAACACCATCTTCGACAACATCACCGATGCCCCGTCGAAGGGGACAAGGTCGAGCTCCGAGGCTTCGGCAGCTTCAGGATCCGTCACCGCAACTCCCGGAAGGGCCGCAACCCGAAGACGGGTCGAGCGTGGACGTCCCGCAAAAGAGCGCCGCTGCTTCGCGTAGGAAAGCGACTCCGAGAACTCTCGTCAACGGCTGAACCCGATCCCGGCAGTGTGAAGCGCCCTGGGCGCCGTGGCGCGATGACCGGCATCGAGCGCCTAACTCCGAGCGGATTGCGTGTTCTGCGAATCGCTCTCGCGGCTCGGACGACCGAAAGAGCCTCGTTCTGGTCCGGCGGGACCGGGCGTTTCTGATTCTCAACCTCTACCCGTATGCGCCCGGACACCTCATGGCGGTCGCCGAACCGTCACGTCGGCACGCTCGCCGAGGCGGCTCCGGACGAGGTCGCCGCGCGCCGTGGAGCTGGTCACGCTGGCGACCAGATTCCCGCCGCCGAGTACCGGGCCGAGGGCTTCAACGTCAGGGCCTCAACCAGGGTCGAGTCGCCGGGGCGCGGGATCGTCGACCACCTGCACCTGCACGTCGTGCCCTGGTGGAACGGCGACACCAACTTCATCCCGGTCTTGGCGACGTGCGTCATCCCGGAGGCGCTCGAGGCGACGTACCGACCGACTGAAGGGGCGTCTCGGTGGCTGAGCGCGACGACCTGACGCCGATGATGCGGCGAGTACCGAAGCTTGAAGACGCGCTATCCGGACCACATCCTCCTGTCTCCGCGCTCGGCGATTTCTACAGAGACCTTCTTCGAGGACGCTGAGCTGGCCGCCCGGCTCCTGCAGATCACGCTGACGGCGCGTCAGAGCGCCGCCGATGGCGGGCAATTCCCCACCACGCGGCCGACGGCTAGCATCGCCCGGCTGGTCCACGCGGGCCAGAAGATCGCGGTGTGTGAGCAGCTGGAGGCGCCGGGCCCGGAGATAGAAGCTCCTGCGCCGCGACGTCGTGCGGATCATCACGCCGGGGACACTGACGGACACCGCCTATCTCGAGGGCGCCGCCAACAACTTCTCTCGCTGGCGGTCGCCGCCGGTCGCGACGCGACGGCGTGGCGCTCGTGGATCGCTCTCGACGGGCGAGTTCTGGGCCGGCGAGGATGCCGGCCAAGGAGACGGAGGTCCTCGCCGCCGTCGCCTCGTGCGCCGTCCGGCGGAGATCGTCCTGCCGGACACCGGCGCGCGCCGACCCGGGCTCCTGGCACGCCTGCAGGCGACCGGGGGCGACCCTGACGTTCGCCGATCCGCAGGGCTTCGCGCCGCGCCGGGCGGCGGCCGATCTCTGCGCCCACTTCAAGGCCGAACTGGCCGCCTTCGCGCGTCGCCGATCTCACGGTGGGCCTCGGCGCCGCGGCGGCCGCGCTTCGGCTACCTGCAGCGCGACGCAGGGCGACGCGCTCGGCCACCTGACGCGGCTTCAGCGCCTGACCGCCGCCGACGCCTGGTGCTGGACGAGACCGGCCGTTGTCACGCCCGAGCTCCTCGAGTCCAGCGGCGGGAGCGTCCGTGACTCGCTCTTCGGCGTCCTGCAGACGAGACGGTCACGCCGATGGGCGCCCGGCTCCTGCGCCAGTGGCTCCTGCGGCCGCTCCTCGATCCGGTCGCGATCGCCGCGCGGCAGACCGCCGTCGGCGCGATCGGTCGAGGCCCCGGCCGGCGGGACGCGCCTGCGCGCGCTGCTCTCCGCGGCATCGGCGACCTCGAGCGCCTCACGAGCCGCGCCACGCTCGGCCAGGCCCACGCGCGCGACCCATGTCGGGCGTGCGCGCGTGCCTGGCGCCGCTCGCCGAGATCCGCCGCGTCGCGCCGGCTTCGGCCGCCTCGCCGTCGGGGACGCGCTCGCCGAGCTGGCGCCGCTCGACGACCTGCGCGAGATCTGCCTGGCCGGCGGCCCTCGAGGACGAGCCGCCGCTCGGGCTCCACGACGGCGGCCTGATCCGCGAGAGCTGGCACGAAGGGCTCGCGGCGATCGGTCGGCGACGCCCGGGAGGGCGCGGGCGTGGATCGCCGGTCTCGAGGAGCGCGAGCGGGCGCGCACCGGGATCTCGAGCCTCCGCGTCCGGTTCAATCGCGTCTTCGGCTACGGCATCGAGGTGACCCACGCCCAGGCCGCGCGGTCCCCGCCGATATGCGTGCGGCGCCAGACGCTGACCGGCGCCGGAGGCGGCTACGCGACGCCGGGCTCAAGGAGTACGAGGCCGAAGGCGGCTCGGCGCCGACGAGCGGCGGCGCCGGCTCGAGTACGCGCTGTTCGAGGAGGTGCGCCGGACCGTGGCGGCCTGCGCGGCGGAGCGCCCTGACGACCGCGGCGCAGCGCTCCGGCTCGACGTCTTCGCGCTCGCCGGCCGAGGTCGCGCACGCCCGCGGCCACTGCGCGGCCCGTCGTCGATCAGGACGACGCGCTCTACGATCGTCGAGGGGCGGCATCCCGTGCTCGAGGCCCGTTCGGCTCCGGTGACGCCGAACGACCTGGCCCTCGATCGCGACGCGCGGATCGTCATCCTCACCGGTCAGCAATACGTAACTGAACGAAGTAATACC